>Ga0233430_1000538_pt1 | contig 68601 bp, 47 predicted proteins | sample SI_118_April2016_2_FD_179883 | JGI IMG/M metagenome (GOLD analysis project Ga0233430, IMG submission 179883) | Seawater microbial communities from Saanich Inlet, British Columbia, Canada - SI_118_April2016_150_MG | ecosystem: Environmental > Aquatic > Marine > Inlet | place: Canada: British... | reverse complement strand
CTGCATATCGGGGTTTCTTCGGCTGTCGCCACTTCTCCCAAACCAACGAACACTTGCAACGATGCGGCCTACCCCCGATTGCATGGTGAAGATACCCCGCGCCCCAGAAAATTCCCCAAACACCGATGCTTCTCGGGGTTGCGTCTGATCCCGGAAAATCCGTCTATTCGATGGAGAGATTTTCCAAACTATTCAGATCCCCGTCTGCTAAACCAAAAACCCACAGAGAAAGGATCCCCATGGCCATAAAAATCGCCGTAATCGGAGCTGGCAGCATCGGCTTCACCCGCCGGCTCATGCGCGATATCCTCTCCGTTCCCGAATTCCGCGACGCAGAATTCGCCTTTCACGACATCAACAAGCACAATCTGGAGATGATCGCCCAACTCGCCCAGCGCGACATCGAGGGAAACAAACTGCCGGCCAAACTCACCACCTCGCTCAACCGACGCAAGGCGCTCGCCGGGGCCAACTATGTGCTCAACGTCACCCGCATCGGCGGTCTGGAGGCATTCCAGAGCGATATCGACATCCCCCTCAAATTCGGCGTCGACCAGTGCGTGGGCGACACTCTCTCGGCCGGCGGCATTATGTATGGCCAGCGCAATATCCCCCAGATCCTCGCTTTTTGCCGGGATATCCGCGAGGTTGCCCAGCCGGACGCCCTCTTCCTCAACTACGCCAATCCCATGGCCATGAACACCTGGGCCGGGGTCAAATACGGCGGGGTCGACATGGTCGGGCTCTGCCACGGCGTTCAGGGCGGCCATCACCAGATCGCCTCGGTCATCGAGCTGCTCGTCAACAAAAAGAAAAAACCGGGAAGCCGCGGTTTTAAAAAGGTCACGCACGAGGATGTCGACATCGTCGCCGCTGGCATCAACCACCAGACCTGGTATATCAAAGCCCTGTACGCAGGAGAGGATTGGACCGGCCGCTTGCTGGAGGGTTTCGAACGCCATCCAGTCTTCAAGGATACCGAGAAAGTCCGTATCGACATGCTGCGCCGTTTCGGCTACTACAGCACCGAATCGAACGGCCACCTTTCGGAATATCTCCCCTGGTATCGCAAGCGCCCCAACGAAATCCGCCGTTGGATCAGCCTGAACACCTCCTGGATCCACGGAGAGACCGGCGGCTATTTGCGCGTCTGCACCGAGGGCCGCAACTGGTTCCAGACCGATTTTCCCAACTGGCTCAAGGAAGATCCGCCCGAGTTCACCTACGAATCCCGCTCCCAGGAGCACGGCAGCTGGATCATCGAAGGGCGTGAGACCGGCCGCATTTACCGCGGCCACTTCAACGTGCGCAACGGCCAGACGATCACCAACCTCCCCCCCGACACCATCGTCGAGGTCCCCGGCTACGTCGATCGCCACGGCATCAACGTCCCCCGGGTCGGGGATCTGCCTCTGGGCTGCGCCGCCGTCTGCCGGGCCTCCATCAGCGTTCAGGAACTCTCCGTAGAGGCGGCCATTAGCGGAGATATCGACCTGCTGCGCCAGGCGTTCATGATGGATCCCCTGGTCGGCGCGGTCTGCAATCCACCCGAAATCGAGCAGTTGGTCGACGAGATGCTGGTCGCCCAGGCCCAATGGCTGCCGCAGTGGAAGGGAGAGGTGCGCAAGGCCAAGAAGCGCCTGGCCGGCGTCAAATCCCTGGGCACCAAAAAGACGAAGGGCGCCGCCCGCCTGAAGACCAAGACCATCGGAGAGATGAAAAAGGACCGAAAGGGCTCCCGCACCATGGCCAAAGCCGCCGACAAGGGAAACCTGCTGGCTAAGAAAAAGGCGAAAAAATCCTGACCACACCCATTTCTACGACAAAGCCCCGCCGGATCGAAAAAGATCGGCGGGGCTTTATTTAGCTAGAAAGAACGATCAACCTTCGATCTTGTTCTCCTCGATATAATCCCAGTTGATCTTGTATCCCATCCCCGGCTCCTGCGGCAGGTGCACGTACCCCTCCTCATCGAGTGGATCACCAATTTCCTCCAGATAGGGCGGCGGCGTATTGCAGTCCACTCCCGGTGCCAATAGCCCCCGTTCGTAGTATTCGCAGACATCCTCGCTGGTCGACCCCAGGATCTGCAGATTGGCGAAACCACTCATGTGGATCTCGCACTTGACCCCGTAAGCCTCGCAGATCGCCGCCATCTTCTTGCACCCCGTTATCCCCCCGCGCAGCACGTCGATCCGGCTCATGTCCGACGCCTCCCGTCGAATCCAATCCGCTCGCGTGTAGATGCTACCGGCGGCGATCTCGGGGGACAGGATAGGGATTTCCAGCTCCCGGCTCAGTTTCTCGTACGCCCCCACCCGGTATTCGAGCATCGGATGTTCGTACCAGTAGAAGTCGAGTTCCTCCAGCACCTTCCCTACCTTGAACGCCTCCTGGTAAGTCCGGTAGGTCCCCCACGGATCGAAGCTGAGCACCATATCGTCCCCCACCCGGGCGCGCACCGCTCTGCACGCCTCAATATCCTGTTCGATGTGCGATGGTCGGCCCGGGTCCGGTTCTTTCTTCACCGGATCCCAGAAGTAGTAAGGATGGATCTTGTAGTGCCGATACCCCTCTGCTTTACATTGAGCGGCGTGTTCGCCGTATTCCTCGGGGGTGCCCATGTTGGGATAGGTACTGGCGTATGCCTTAACCTTGTCCCGACAGCCTCCCAGCAGTTTGTAGACTGGAATCCCAAAAGTTCGAGCCTGTAGATCGTACAGAACCATATCCAGCACGCTGATCAAATTCTCATCGACGTTTGCCACCCACAGCCAGTGCCAGAACTTCTCTCTATCGAATGGATCCTGGCCGATCACCATCGACCGAATCCGCCCCTCCATCCCCCCCCGCTTCTCCCCCGACATTCCCGACTGATCTCCGTGTCCCTGTCCTCCGAAGTAATACCCCTCCGCCCCTTCGTCGGTTATCACTTTGGTGAGGGTCTGTACTCCCACCGTATCCGGCCCAATTTCCCCGTTGTGGAAGGAAGGTTGCGAAACCCGAAAGGGAACTACCTGCAGATCGACGATCTTCATTTTGACCTCCTGGGTGTAAAAAAACTCCGCACAGCGCTTTCCATGCTCGCCCCATACCCCATGTTCCCTTCTTTGGTTCCACGAGCATCTCCTCTCTTCCCTCAACATGCTCTCCCCAACGGCAGCTGTCAACAGCATATTCTCCCGGAATAGCCGGTAAAAAAATTTCGGGAAATTCTCTTTCCCCCGTTGCAATCGAGTGCGGGAATTGCGATTTTCCCCTTATCTTTTCCTGGCCCTCTTCAGTCTCGGGGAATTGAACCCAACCGCCATCGGGACAGGTTCCCGGAAAAGGCCCGGAAGGTTCATCACCGCAACCTTTACAATCCAAACGACGGGGTGGTTTGATGGAATATCGCAGACTCGGCAAATCGGACCTGATGGTTTCTGAAGTGAGTTTCGGCGGTCACCAGACCGGCGGGTATAAGGGAAAATTCGAGGTTTCGCTGGAGGAACGCGTCGAAATCATACAGCGCGGCCTGGATCTGGGCATCACCTACTTCGATACTACCATCGAGCCAGAAGCCCAATCTCTGAGTGCGGTTTTCGAGCGCATGGGCGGCAAACCGGACGGCATAACGATTGCCGGAATGTACACCCATTACAAGAACAACCACGACGTGATCGAGGGGATCGAAGACAAAGTGCGCGAATCGATCGACAAGCGCTACGAGTGGTTCGGCCCCGTCGACGTCTTCAACCTGTGCGGCAACGGCTTCCCCTACTCGCGCGAGCGAACCCTGCGCGCCATCGACGCCCTCCAGGAAGCGCGGGCGCAGGGGAAGGTAAAACACTTCGGTTTCTCTACCCACACCATGCAGTATGCCCTCAAGATGATCGAAAACCACCCGGAGTTCTGCCTCATCATGTTCCCCTTCAACGTGGTCCTGCCGCGGGTGGCCGAAATCCTCTTTCCCATTGCTAAAGCCCACGACGTCGCCGTCGTCGACATGAAGGCGATGGCCGCCCGAGGACTGTTCGATCTGGATGTCGATCCCGGTAAATACGGCGAGGGGATCACCCTCCCCATCGGCGCTATCAAATGGGTGCTGCAGCACCCGGAGGTGAGCTGCACCATCCCGGCCATGAATTCGATCGCTGAGGTGGAGGAGAACGTCCGCGCCTCCGGTCCCCCGATGACCGAGGAAGAACAGCGGATGATGGAGGCGGTACAACTCGCCTTCGAGCACAAGGTGAGCACCGATTCGGACTGGTATTTCTATCGCGACTGGACCCGCAGGTTATACGGAGAGGAAGAAGTCAAGGTGGAGGACAACCCCTTCGACTGAGTTTCGAACCCTTGAGGAGAGAACGGATTTACAAAACCGGCGGCCTCGACCACTGCCCGCATCTCTGTTCTTATATAGATTGTTCGGGGTCCCCCTTTCCGGGCAACCTGAGAACCATCAGCACGACTGCCGCCAGGCCGTAGATTCCGGCAACGTAGTAGAGGACCGCATCCATGCCCATCTTTTCGTAGAGGATACCCGCGATCAACGGCGAGACGGCGCTCAGGGCGAATCTCGTGAAAGACATGACCCCCAGGGTAGTGGTGGCCACATTCTCCCCCACCGCGTCGAGCACCATCGCCGACAGCAGGGAATAATCGCTACGCAGGAAAAGTCCCAAAACGCAGATAATGACCGTCAGAGCGATCCCCTCGCCGTACCAGGCCAGGATGAGAGACAGTCCGCTCAGCCCCACGAGCGTAGGCATCAGCACCGCCTTTCGCCCCACCCGATCCGACAGGTAGCCCATAGCCGGACTGGCTATGATCCCCATCGAAAACAGCAACCCCAGATGGAGCCCGACCCCCTCCAAACCCAGACCGATTTCATCGACCAGGAACAGCGGCAGAAAGGTCGTGTATGCCTGGAAGGACATCCCGCGCAGGGCGGAAATCAGATTCAAAGCCCAAAGGGTACCGCTCTTCAGCAGATCCCGGGTCGCCTGCATTTGGTCGCGCAGTCCGGGATCTTCCTCCTCTTGGCGCATCAGGTGGATCGATCTAAATGCCCAGGCAACTACCGCAGAGAGGAGTAAGGGGAAGAGGGCATACCAACCGAGGAGACCTCGCCAAGTCAGGTAAGAGAGAAGTATTCCGGTCGCCAGAGGACCGAGAACATCCCCCACCGTACCTCCCACGCCGTGGATGGCCAGCGCGGTGCCCCGCCGTTCGGTAAAGCACTGCGAAAGAGCTGCCATTGCCGGCAGGTGCCAGATGGCCCCCCCCACCGACAGCAACACCATCCCAACGACCAGCATGGTGAAGGAAGTGGAGAACGCTACGATCATCCAACCCAGGCCAAAACCGATCATACAGGCTGCCAGCACCGTCCCCCAGTAGCGTCGCAATCTGTCGCAGATCACCCCGGCTGGAAGGGAGACCATGCCGGAAACGATCTCCCGCACCGCCATAATGCCCCCCACCTCCACCGGGCCGATTCGCAACACTTCCCGGATGGCGGGAAGGGCCACCAGAAACCCCTGAGAGAGGAAGTGGGAGATGGCGTGAACAGAGGTGACCGTTGCCAGTATCAGGTTCTTGCCCTTCTGATCCCCGCCTCCTTCTGTTACCACGCCCAAATTCCCAACTCAGCGCTCCTTCAGATAGGCGTAGGGACGCTGTCCCCACGGCATCGGACGTCCCCGTGCGATGACCATTAGCTCGTACCAGTCATCCCTCTCCAGGGGTATATCGACCGCTTCCGTCGCCTCGGCAATGTGATCGGAATTGGCCGTCCCCACCAGCGGAATGACGCCTCCTGGTATGGCCATCAACCAGGCCAGGGCGAGTTGTCCGGGAGTGACTCCAAATTCCTTCGCCATCGGCGCTATCTGGGCGGCGACCCCCGCCTCGCGCTGCAACTGCCAGTCGTCGTGTGGCAGTCCCTTTCCCCCCGCCAGCACCCCCTTGTGCAACGGGCTCCAGCAGAGGATGTTCATCTTCTTTTCCAGGCAAACCGCGTTCAGCCCGGTCTCCAGCGGTTCGACGTGCAGCAGGCTGAACTGCGTTTGCAAACTCTCCAGGCGGATATACGAAGACAGGGCGCGGATTTCGTCCGGCGTGTGGTTGCTGACCCCGGCATAGACGATCTTGCCCTCCGCCCTCAACTCATCCAGCGCCCGAGCTGTCTCCTCCGGATGCGCCAGATAGTCGACTCGATGCGGCTGGTACAGGTCGAGGTATTCGACTCCGATGCGCTGAAGTGAATCCTCGCAGCTGGCTTTGATGTACTCGTAGGAAAGGTCGTACGCCTTGTAGGTGTAGTCCGGATTCATCCCCTGGAAGACGATGCCGCACTTGGAGGCGATGACCACCTCCTCCCGGGGGATTTCCCCTTCCCGCAACGCCTCCCCAAGGATCATCTCCGACTCCCCTCTCCCATAAACGTCGGCCGTGTCGAAAAAGTTGATTCCCAGTTCAAAGGCGCGCTGCACTGCGGCCTTTCCCTGATCGGCGATCTCCGGGCTCAGACTCATGCATCCGAAAGCCACGGCCGATACCTGTAGATCGGTCATTCCGAGTGGGATATATCTCATTGCTGCCATCGGTCGCTACCTCCTTTTGACTGCTTTTCCGTGCACGGTCGGGCTGAGACCCTCCGTCGAAATACTCGAGAACTTCGGACACGACCGACCGCCCTCAATTCCCCTCGTCAGCCCCTCCCTATCCTCCCCCTCAACCAGCTCTATTCGTCGTGCCAAAGAGATCCAGGTGGTAACAGCAGCGTTTTCTGAACCCCTCCGGTATCTGTTTTGTCAGGGCAAAATACGAGGCATTCTCTCCCCCTGCGACCTCCACCATTCCATCCCTGGCGGCCAGAGCCAGATCGGTGAAGATATTGATCTTGCAAATACCCCCCGCCACCGCCGCTCGGAACAGTTCTTCCGAAAGTCCCGATCCCCCGTGCAGCACCAGCGGCACTTCCACCTTCTCCTCGATCTCAGCGAGCAGGTCCAGTGCCAGCTGTGGCTCTCCTTGATACTCCCCGTGGGCAGTGCCGATGGCGATGGCCAGAACGTCGACTCCCGTCTCCTCGACGAAACGAACGGCCGAATCCGGATCGGTGAACCCCTCTCGCTTCGCGCCGAAATCCTGATAGCTGCTCCCGTCTCCCACGTGCCCGATCTCCGCCTCCACTGCCGCGCCCAACGCGTGGGCCACTTCCACGACTCCCCGGGTGTTGGCGGTATTCTCCTCCAGCGACAGCTTTGAACCATCGTACATCACGTCCGAAAACCCCAGGCTCAATGCCTTGACACAGTGTACGGGGCTGGCCCCGTGGTCCAGGTAGAGCGAAACCGGCACTGTCGCCTCCTGGGCGATCAACCGAGCCGCGGCAATCAGTGGCCGGGCGCGAGATTGGTCCAACACCCCCGAATAGATCGCCAGCATCCCCGGGGCTCGCTTTTCCTCCAGTGCGTCGATTATCCCCTCCGCACCGAATAAATCGAAAGCGTTGAAACTGGGAATCGCATATTTCCCCTCCTGTGCTTTCTTTAATTCCTCCCGAATCGACACCAGTGGCATTTTTCTATCCTTTCTTTATTCCCAGAGTTTCCAGAGCATCACCTGTGCCGCATCCGCCAGCTGTCGACCCGCGTCGGAACAGAGCCAGCGCGACAGAATAGGCCTGGCCCCATACGCCCCGCGCTCCGCCTGGTCGGTGGTGGGGACATAGATCGAAACATCGGCATTGGCCAGTTCGACGACCAGGGTGAACGGCGCCGGCGAAAACTGCTTGATCTCCAGCCCAATGCGCGCGAAGATCTCCGCCGGCAGCGCCACCACCCCGACGTCGCCGATGCGCATCACCTGCACCGGCACGGCTGCGATCTTCCCGTCGTACGGCCAATTCTCCCCTTTCCTCACCGTGTATTGCTCAAAAGGAGTGAGTTCCTCCTTCTTCTTCAGTTCCTCCACCTCCGCCATGAGGGCCGCATCCCGGGTATAATACGGAATTGGCAGCGTCTCTACCCGCGCTTCCAGAACCCCATCCTCCAGTGGCTCCGCCCGTTCGGTCGCCAGCATAGCCGCTCCGGCCAGCGCCCGCCCGAGCTGAATCGCCTTTTCCGGCCCCCGGGTCGGCAGCGCCGTCGCTTCGTGCGGGTTGTGGTTGATATCCCCGGCCGTCCCCTGCAGAAAAACCGTCACGACATCCTCGCCATACACGGCGGCGACGTTGCGCGCCATCTCCCCCGGCCAGTCCGCAGAGACAAAGTCGGCACTCCCCCCACCGATCACGTCCACGTGCAGAGCGTAGTTGACGATCAATCCCCGGAGCCTCTCTTCTTCATCCACTATGCTCAGCGTCTGCAGTTCCGGATCGATCGGTCCGGCCACTCCCACCATTTCCCCGGGACGGCGCCCGAAAAGCTCGCTCCCGTCCTTCATGCGAAACAGCCGGTTGAAGGCATATCCCTCCACCTCCATCCGTCCGGGGCGCAGAGTCGCGGTAAACATCGAACCCGCCGCCATTTCGACCGCGGCGGCGATTTTTCCAGGCAATTCCCCCGCCCACTCCTCCGATTTTGCCACCGCATGATTGTCCCGCATCTCCGCTCCGGTGTGGGTATGCGTGGCACCGATCAGCACGTTTTCAGCGGGTATTCCGACATTGGCCGCGATGATCTTCTTGGCTGCATCCGCCATCTCCCTTCCCATGGCGATCAGATCGCAGGAGACAAACGCCAGACGCACTCCCCCCGACTCGACGACCACCGCCCTGGCGAACAGATCGTCGCGAATTCTCTCCGCCACCCGGTCATGGAAATAGCCGGCCAGCAGACTGCCCAGCGGCGGACTGATCACCTGTTGGCCGCAGCCCGCACGCACGAGGACGGGCTCTGGTTTTCCGTCGCTCATGACGGCGCTCCTTTCTCCACGGTCCAGCGGATCTCCCCGGGCTTCCGTTCACCAGTCCCCACTTCTCCCAGATCCGCACCCAGCTGATCCATGAATTCCAGCAGTGCGCTCAGGGCGTGCAGCGTGGCCGGCACCACCCAGTGTGGTTTGCTCTCCTCGATAACCCCCATCACCTCCACCAGTTTTTTCCGCGCTCCGCTACAGCACTCCGCCACCTCTCCGGAAACATCCCCATCTCCTGCCCCCTTCCAGACTTCCAGAAGAGCCACGAACCCCCGCGCCAGTCCCTCGATTCGCACCGCCTCTCCCAGCAAGCTGTTGAGAATCGCCCGATCTTCCCCTTCGCAGACCTTCGCCAATGCTGAAAATCCCGCAGCAGCCTTCCTCCCCTTCTCTTCCGCCTCTTCGAGCTGCTCCTTAGCCCCTTCGACTTTTCCCAATCCATCCAGCGCCTCCCCCGGATAAGCCCGGGGAAAGGGCAGCCCTTCCCGGCAGTAGGTATAGGTATAGTGATAGCAGCGGGACAGGGACGGCAGCGCTGCGGCTTCCCTCAGCGCTGCGCTGGCCTCCAGGAAGGCAGCGCCGTTATCTCCAAATCTTCCTTCTGCCCAGCGCCCCACCTGCTCTTCCCATTTCCCCACTGCGGCATGATTCCACGCATAGCTTGCCAGCAGCATCTCGTGATCCGCCCAACCCGGATCGTGCACCGAATACGGGACCGCACCCTCTCCTCCCTCCTCGTGCGCCATCTCCATCATCAGCTGGATGTTCTCCAGACGCGGACTGTACATCTGCCAGTTGAAGTAACATGTCATCGGCGCCACCCAGCCGGGCAGTCCGAGCTCTTTGCCGATCGACACCCGCGTCTTGTCGTTGAGTTCCTGATTGTTGTACCACCACCAGTGCAGGATCAACCGGTCGGCCAACCCCTTCTCCTCCAATTTCCCCACAAAACTCTCGTCCAGCGCGTCCATGTGCCGGGTCAGCTGGTCGTTCCACATCACCACCTTTTTTGCCCCACGCCGGGTCAGCATCTCCACCAGCCAGATGATGTAATCCTGGAGATTCTCCTCCCGCTCCCGCTTGCGACAATCCGGACATTGACACCAGGGTTCGGGCCGCACCTTCGGGTCGTCCGGATCGGAATTATCCGCCCAAACCTCATCCATCTGGATGTGGAAGAAATCCGCCTCCCCGGAATAGTACCGGTCGATCACTCCCCCGTAGAACTCTTCGATAAACGTCCGCGTCTCAGGGCTGGACAGGCAATATCCCAGACTCAATGGCTTCCCGGCCTCGTCCTTGGCCGATACCTCCGGCAGCAGCCGAGGGATCATGGTGTTGTGTCCCAGGCTGTTGACGAAGGGGATGACCGTCACCCCTCGCTCTTTCCCGTAAGCTACGATATCCCCGAGGAAATCTTCTGCGAAGAGGGGTGGCAAATAGACCTCGTCGTGCCATTCCCCATCCTTTGGGGAAAACCACCGCAAATGCTTCTCACTCTTTAACTCCGGATGTCCGGACACCGGCACCATCAAGAACTCCGTAGGCCACCCCAATCCCTTGGGACCTACCTCGTATCGACAGTTCCCCCAGCAGCCGTACAGGCCGATTCCGAGGCTGTTCATCCGGTTCGCCACCAGCCGGTCTACTACCTTGAACCAGTCCTCCTTCACCATCCGATCCGGTCCCCACTTGTCCTCCACGAAGATCCCCCGGTGCGGCATATCCGGACAGTCGCTGATCTCCAATTCGGGTATATCTTTCCCCAACGCCGCTGCCCGATAGAGATCTGCCAGGACATGCGTCCCCCACAGGATTCCTCGTTCCCCTCCTCCAACTATGCGCACACTTCCCGAATCGAGTTTCAGCTCGTAGGCTTCCTCTCCATCCACCCCTTCCCCCAGTCCCAATTCGACGACAAAAGTAGCACCATTCTCAACTCGCACCCCCACTTCCGACAGAATCTCTTCCACCACGCCCACCTTTCCCGGCGCCAGATCTCCGACCACTAGTTCTACCTCTTTGGGCAGCTCGACAGACCGGTCTCCCGAACGGATCTCTCTCGGCTGGGGCACCAGTTGGGGACAGTTGATTTTCATAGCCGACAGTCTCCTCTATTTCAAGATGTTATGCGTTGGGTTCTACTGATCAACAGCAGAATCATGCCCACCAGTCCCAGCGAGGCGATTCCCAGCGCCGGGAAGACCAGTTCGATCCCCCAGTTCGCCTGAATCCCTCCCACCATTTTTACCGCCAGGGATCCCACTCCGAAAGTCAGAATAAACTTGGTTCCATACGCCGCGTGGTGAAAGCGCCGGGGCGTAAACCGGGCCACCAGCGTGTTTTCGATCGGCTGCATTCCGAGCAGAAAAAAGAAATAGACCATAGCCAAACCGACCAGCGGCCAGTCGGAGAAAAAGGAGATGAGGAACGCTGTGGGAATGACTACCAGGTGAAATGCCAGATAGCTCCACCTCAGCTCAAATCTCTCGGCCACCCTCCCACCGGTGTACTGCCCGACCATGCCCAGCAGAAAAATCGAAGAGCTGATGGTCGTGGCCACCACGTTGGCCGAGAGCATCTCCCCGCTCAGGCCGTTCAGCCAATGAAAGATCTCCTGGCTCTTCAGTTCGAAATACGCCGGAAGAATCACCGTCCCTCCCCGATAGGCGATCCCCCCCAGCATCATGGCCGCCAGCAGGATAATGAAAGGCATCAGCAGGCCATCCTCTTCGCCAGGTTTTCCCTCCCGCTCCCGATGGTCTTCCCTCTCCGGCGCGGCCAGCAGGAAGACAATCCCCAGCAGATTCAGCCCGGCCAGAAAAAAATAGGCCGCCTGCGGCCCCCAGAGCCAGTTGACGACCCCGGTCATCAACGGGGCTGCCGCCAGGCCAAGATTCCCGAATATCCCGTTATAGGCCATTCCCAGACTGACCCGTTCCACCTCGCGGGAGATCCACCCCAGTCCCGCTGGATGGTAGATTCCCGAAAACAGCCCCAGACCGGCCAGAGCCAGAGCCAGCAGCTCCGGCGAATCGATCCACAGCGCCGCTCCCAGGCTGCACAGCGCCGCTCCGATGAAATACAGGAGCAACAACCTTTTCGCCCCCCACCGGTCGGCGGCCAATCCCCAGGGGAGAGCGGTCAGACCGAAGAGCAGATACATCCAGAAAGCGATACCCAGGACCTCGGCCATCTCCATTCCCAGTCCCCCCGCCAACGGCAGCACCAGGGCGGGGAAAACCAGCATGTTGATGTGGCTCATAAAGTGGCCGTAGCAGGTGACCAGCAGAATGCGGCGTTCCCGTAACTCCATCCTCTCCCCCGCTCAGTCCAGCGGCTCTGTGCTGGCCCCGATAGGACGCGGTCCCGTCGGTCGAATCGGTGCTTTTTCCGCCGCCCTGTAAGCGACGTTCAGATGGGGCGTCTCCACCCGCACATTGCCCCGATGACGCGATTCCATCAGCGCGTCCAGAGCGCCCGAAATCAACAGCGTGCGCTCCACCGGATACTGCGCTTCCCCTGTCAGAAACATCTCATGTACGTTCAGGCTCAGATAACTGAAGTGGGGATACGGAGGTCCACAAGAGTGGAATCCGGTGGCCTGGATTTCTCCGCCGACGCGGCCGGCGTAGCTCCATCCCCGAATCTTCCCACCGTAGCTGTTCGGCTGCAGCAGGGCTCCTTTCAGGCCATCGTCGTATTCCAAAAGGAAAAGCGCCGGTTCGTCTATCAGTTCCTCCAGAGCACCTTCCGCTCCTTCCGCCTTATCCACCTGTTCGACACCCGCTTCGGCCAGTTCGCGCAGCTCTCCATCGAGCGCTTCCCAGACCGCTGCTCCCTCCAGACACTGAACCGCCGCAATTCCCACCTCTCCTCCCTTCCGCCGCTCCACCATCTCCTGCAACCCTTCGAGGCCGTGGTATCCGTATGCCTCGATATCCCCGTAGCTGATCACCACCGCCGCGTCGATCTCCGCCTCCAACTCGTGCTCCAGCCAGGGGTCGCGCCAAAACAGAGGGATGGAAGATCCCGCCATAAAAGGGATGTCCAGTTCCCTCGCCCGATCGTACATCCACTTTGCATCCTCCCAGCAATACGACAGATGCTTGTCGTTGAAGACGGGCACCGCTCGTCCAGCCGCCGCCATCACCCCCGCGATCTGTTCGAAGAAGTGACGACGCGGATAGAGCTTCTGCCCCTTCTCGTTGTGTGCGTAGTCTCCGTGTTCGCCGATGGAAAGCACCCCATCCACTGCCAGCTCTTTCCCCCCCTGACACAGCGCCTGGGGGATGCTCTGGTAAACCGGAATGTCGTTCTCCTCCGCCAGCTTCAACCCGATGTCCCGCTCGTCGATCTGGTCCATGTACATGGAGACGATATCGACTTGGGGGGGAATCAAGCCCTCGTCGGTCGGAAACCCCTTGACGAATTTAGTGACGACGACATCGGCATGAGAGGCGGGATAAAAGGTGCTTATCACGGCGGCTATCTTCTTGCGTTCGGCCATTCCCTTACTCCTCAGTTTTTTTCAGTCCAATTCCCCCAGGCACCGGTCCAGCACGTCCAGTGCGAAGTCTGCATCCTCTTCGTTGATACACAGCGGCGGTTTGATGCGCAGCACGTTGCCATCGAGACCGGTCTTGCCCAGCAAGACCCCAAAGTCGCGGGCCCGTTCCAGTACCTGCTTCGCCTCCTCTCCTGCCGGTACCCCGGTCTCCCGATCCCGCACCAATTCCATCCCCAGCATCAAACCCCGTCCCCGCACATCCCCGATCAGGTCGTATCTCTCCATCAACTGTTCCAGGCCTCTTCTGAAACGCCCACCCACCAAGCGTGCATTCTCCTGAAGCCCCTCTTCTTCGATCACATCCAGCACCGCTAATCCCTGGGCCATGCTCACGGGATTCCCTCCAAAAGTGTTGAAATGGATGCGCTGCGTCAGGGTTTCGGCGATCTCTCGACGCGTGGTCACCGCCGCCAGAGGAATGCCGTTGCCCAATCCCTTGGCCATGGTGACGATGTCGGGCACCACCCCCGCATGCTCGAATCCCCAGTAGTGGTCTCCGGTGCGCCCAAAGCCAGTCTGCACCTCGTCGGCGATACACACCCCACCAAACCCGCGCACAGTCCGATACGCCTGCTGGAAATATTCGGGAGATCCACTCATCACCCCACCCACTCCCTGGATCGGCTCGGCGATGAAAGCGGCCACCTTCCCCGGGGTAGAGCAGCGGATCACCTCTTCGATTCCCGCTGCACCGCGAGTGTTTCCCCTGTACGGATCGGGATTATCCACGTGGTGCACCCCGGTTCCCTGAGGCAGGGGGAATTTCCAGGTGTGGTGCGAAATCAAACCCATGATGCTGGAAACACCCCCGTGATACGCATCCCGCAGCGCCAGCACATCGTAATTGCCGGTATAGAGCCGCGCCATGGTGATCGCCAGGTCGTTCGCCTCGCTGCCGCTGTTGACGAAGTAGGTCACCTCCAACCCTTCCGGCATCTTCCCCGCCAGCTTTTTTGCCAGCTCCCCCATCAGCGGATTCAGATAGATGGTGGTGGTGTGCTGCAAGCGCTCGAGTTGCGCCTTTGTGCGAGCGATCACTCCGGGATGACAGTGGCCGCAGGAGATGGTGACGATGCCGGCCAACAGATCCAAGTAGCGCCGTCCGGTCTCGTCGAAGACATACTGCATGTGCCCTTCCACGAGCATCAGCGGTTCCCGGTAGTAGGTGAAGACGGCGGGATTGCAATACTGCTGTCGCGTCTCGACCACTTCCTCCTTCGATGGACCATCGTAAGTCTGGGGAACATAGTCGCAAGGGGGCATCTGCAGCTTTTTAATTTCAGTTCCGCTCAAAATTCACCTTCTCCTTTTCCCAGCAATCGGTGACACCTGCAACGACAGTATCGTTCCGTGCTCCATCTTCTAAAAAAATCCTACAACTCCACCCAGGTCCCCAATCCCTCGCGCACCGAGGTGTCGTAAATCAACTTGGCGCTCACCGCATCCTGAATCCCCATTCCCGTGCCGTCGTACAGGGTGATCTCGTCGTCGGAAGTGCGCCCCTGCTTCTCCCCGAGTATCACCTCTCCGATTTCACCCACCAGGTCACTTTCGGAAACCAGCCCTGCGGTGACAGAGTTGTTGATGTCTCCCCACTTCAGACACTGTTCCATGGAATCGACCACGATCCGCGCCTTCTGATGGATACCCGAATCGAGCTCCTGCTTCCCCTTCCCATCCGAGCCCATGGCGCTGAAGTGAGTTCCCGGCTTTACCCACTCCGCTTTGACGATCGCCTCGCGCGAAGGAGTAGCGCTGATCACGATATCCGCCTTCCCCACCCCCTCTTCGATGCTGGCGGGGAATACCGAAAAGGAGTAGCGTTTATTTGCCCGTTCGACAAACGATGCCTTCGCCTCGTCGCTGATGTCGGTGACATATACCTCATCCAGAGAGAAAACGGAATTCAGCGCCTGGAGGCTGCTCCAACAGACCCCTCCCGCTCCGACAAAGGTCGCCACTTTTGAATCGGGTCGCGCCATGTATTTTGCTCCTACCGCCGCCGCTGCGCCGGTGCGCAGATTGGTCACCTTCAATCCCTCGAGAATCGCCTTCGGCTCCGCCGTTTCGCTGTCGTAGTAAATCACCTGGCAGGTCAGGTTCCCGGCCGCTGCAAAACCGGTCTTTATGGCCGTCGCTCCCTGTTCAAAGACGTTGCCTCCCATGAAAAACCACAGTCCCCAGTCTCCGATATCGTGGTATTTTGCCGGATGTTCCGCCTTTCCCACAGCCATCCCTTTCAACGCCGCCTCTACCAGGGGGATACAGTCGCTAGGATAGAGAATATCCTCGAATTCCTCATTGCGAACTATCAGCAACTTGCCCATAATTGACTCCTTTCAAGCCCTTAATTCGAGTTTTTAAAATAGATTATTGGTATATACCAATTCCGGAAAGTATACAGGACAGCCTGCGGTGTCAAACGCTACGGCCACTAACGGCTCTCTATCGGCCATCCGCTTTCATCAGCAGGCGTGCGTAGATCATCTGCCCGAAGATACCTATGCCCAGTAATACGGCCAGCAGGCGATACGCCGGCCAGAAAGGGGCACCATTCTGATGGAGCGAGGCGGCGACCACCGGCCCGATTAGAAAGCTGAGACCGACAAAGGTCTCGTTCAGCGAAACCCTCTTGACCGCCTTCTCCACATCGAGCATTGAATGGAAGACCATATTGCTGAAGATACTGCTGGTATAAACGCCGTAGCACACCGCCCCGATCAGGAAACCCATGGCTCCTTCCGAAATACCGAACGCCACCAATCCCAGGCACCCCCCCACTCCCAAAAACGGCAAAAGGTAAGGTCGGTGGTGCCAGGCTCCGACGTACACCAGGCCCAGAGCCGCAAGCGCCTGAGTCAGCGCAAAGGCGAACTCCACCATCCCCTTGACCCCATCTGAAAAACCAAGCTGTGTCGCCTGCACCGGCCAGTAGGTAGAAATTGCATTCCACCCGATCCATCCCAGCGCCAACCCCAGCCAGGCCGGTCCGATCAGACTCCTCCTCTCCTCCGAAGGGATTCCTCCGGCCGCTGGCCGCTCCATTCCCTCACCGGACGGCCTCACCGGCCGAAAGAGCAGCACCAGCAACCCCACCACTCCCGCGATGACCGCCGCCAGATAGTAGATATGCGTCCAGGCGACATAGCTCCTCGCTGCTCCGGAGACAAAAGGCCCGAGGGCGAACCCCAGCGACCAGGAGAAGGTGTAGTGCCCTGCCATGGCTCCCAGAGGCCGAGCGTTTTCATCGGAGATGCCCAGCATGAAGGCCTGAAAGGCATTGAAGAACAGGCTGATGGCAAAGGGCACCAGACAGAAGAGCACCTGGATCAACCGCACCTGCTCGAGGTTGGCCAGCAGGCAACAGGCCACCACTGTTCCCAGAAGAGCCACAGCCATCTGCCAACGCGCCAGCTGCGGGCGGACTATCTTCCGCATAAACAGGCTGGAAGCGCAGTAGCCCAACCCATAAAACAGCAGGATCGACCCCACTACCTCCTCCCCCATACCCCTGCTGGCCAGCGAATGCCGCCCCACAAACAGCAGCAGCGCCACCACGATATCGACGGCGAACGGATAGGTGTATATAACCGCGTTCCTCGTCATCCCCTTCCCTTCCCTTTCATTGCAACGCGCGAATCAGTCCAGCGCCGGCAGTTCCCGCATTCCGTATCTCCGGACCTGCGTTTCCATTATGGCACGGAGTTCCCCGTGCAGCGATTCTTCGACCGGTTCCGGATGGTGTTTCATCAGGATCCGCTCCACCTCCCCGTGGGCGGCTGCCAGCGCATCCTCAGTCTCAATCGCCTCCCCGGTCATGACCCTGGGCAGGAGGATCTCCTCTCTGAAATCGCGCATCGTACTCTCGTGTCTCATGATGTTTCCCTGGAACAACGCAGTCCACACCTCGGGGTTGAATTCCCTTTCGCGAATCCCCCGGACAAAATGCCTCGCCCGTCTGGCCATTTCGGCATCCAATACCAATTTTTCGATGCTCTGCAAACTCTCCTGGGCGATCATTCCTAGCCCGGAGATCACATCGATCCCCGACTGCAGCGCCACCAGAATCCCGAACAGGCTCTCCGCCCCGGCCTGGTAATCGACGAAGTTGGCATCGGTCAGACCGAGGTAAGCGTGTGTCGCCAGCCCCAGCTTATGCCCGACCTGTGCATAGGCCGCATCCAGTTTCATAACGTCGGGCGTGGCGATACAGTGAGTCATCCGGAAGTCCCAACTCATCGGCGACCCTCCGTAGATGATCGGCGCCCCTTTCTGTGCGCACTGGGAGATGACGATGCCGCTCAGACTTTCGGCCGTGTGCTGGATCAGCGCGTCGTACAGGTAGACCGGCGCCAGCGTTCCCGGCACCGGCATGGAGACGAACTCCACAGGAATGCCCAGCCGGGCGCAGTCGACGATATCCTCCGAGAGGAATCCGCTCCACTTCAGAGGAGCCGAAGGAGCGCAGTCGAAGATAGCCAATGGCTTCGCTCTCAACTCTTCCTCCCCGCCGCGCACGGCCAGCAGCATGTCGCGCATGGGGCCGTACCCCTCCCGACCGAAGGTGCCGGTGACGATCGGTTTGCCCGAACTGACAAGCACGACATACAGTCGATAACAATCCTGTACCTCCCGGGGCACGTCGTGGGAGACGAAGGCGGTGCTCTGTAGATCGACGTCGTCCAGATAGTCGGCCACCCGGCAGAAGCGGACGAGATCTCTGGTTTCCCCCGGTCTCACCCCAGTCTGGTAGTCGCGGACGTGGATGGCACAGGAACCCGGGTCGAAAAAACCACCCCCCTCCAATGGAAATGCCTTCTCCCCACTCCGATCGAACAGCGTCCGGTCCCATTGGCGCGCCCCCTCCAGACTCTCCTCTACCAGATGAGTTGGGATCTTAACTCGTTCGCCAGGTCCCCCCACTTCTACACCCTTGAAACTCCCCAGCAGGTCCGCTACTCTCTCGCTCTCGACCTGTATTCCTTCCGTCTCGAGCAATCTGCAGGCGACTCCGAACACATCGTCTACTTGTTCAGGGGTGATCATTGCTCTGCTCTTCCCGCAGTTCATCGACACCTCCTCTTTTTCCAGATTGGGCCCTCCGTCTCCCCCACTCCCAGCCTACAGGATAGCCCCTTTCCGCGAGCTATGTCAATAGAACCTCTCCCACTCGACAACCCACAATAAAAAAGAAAACCCCCGCAGGGTCTCCCGCGGGGATTCTCTTCAATTATCCCTTTTCTTTAAGCTCGTAGATTTACCCCTTCCCTCCCTCGTTTCCCGGTTCCCCTACCGCTTCTCTACGTCGATGTTTCCATTGGTCGTGCGCGCTCTCACCTTCGCCTTTCCCCCATCCCCAAGGGGTCCGTAAATCCACGTTTGTGGACTCCCTCCGCTGGGAGAAGCGTGGAAATCCGAACGCACCCTGCCGTTGGTTGTCGACGCATCCAACTGGCCGGAAAAGTCAGAGGGGAGTTCTATCTCGACCGATCCGTTGGTCGTCGTCGCCGTCAATGAACCTCCGCCACTGCGGAGTCTCACATCGATCGATCCATTGGTCGTCGAAAAACTTCCATCTCCATCCAACTTTTCTATTTCCCCCTTGATATTTCCATTTGTTGAACTGAGGAAAAACGGCCCTCCCATCCCTCGTACATCGACCTTACCATTTGTAGTCCCTCCCTCTACCATCCCCTCACTTCCCCGCACCTCGATCCCCCCGTTGAGGGTTTGCAGCGCCAGATCGAATTCTGCCGGGCATTGAATTTCGTAACTCACCTCCACCTCCACCTTCCTTGGCGGCTCGGGATAATCGGCGCTGACCAGCACTCCCTCTCCCCGCGCCTCGACGCGGACCGTCACCTTCTCGGCAAACTCCTCCGCCTCCCGCAAACTCGGAGCCCGCACGCGCTTGTTGACAGCGACTATCAACTTCAAATCCCTTGAACCGTCCACGTCGATGTATCCGTTCATCGTTCGCGCCTCGAGCCGCTCCAAACCGACAGGGTCCAGTGTACGCTCAAAATTCTCTACGTACTCCTCCTTATCTCCCGATCCGAGAATATTCCCCGAATCGGTGCATCCCATGCTGTTTAGCAACAGGAACGAGACGACGAAGAGCACTGTTCCTGCCATGATGAGCTTTATCGAGTCCATTCCCTTTTTCATCTAATTTCCCTCCCAAAAGATGAGTTCCCTTCTTCCCATCACCCGCCCGCCCCTTTACCGAGTATGAGACTGACTCCCATACTCATCTCCACCCCGCTGAAATTATCTCTCCCCCCGATCGGTTCAGAAAAATCGGTCATCAAATTGTATCCCGCTCTCGCCCCGAGCATCAAACGCCGGCTCAGATGGATATCCACGCCCCCATTCACCTTTCCACCGAACCCTCCCATGGTCTTGGCTTCCACAGATGTCACCCTGGTGATCTCCCTTTCCGCCCAATAAGCTCCCGCGGAAAATCCCGCGTACGGCCTCAAAACCGGGCTGGCTGAAGTGGGAAGCGGATAATACCTGACCCCGGCCAGCATCCCGACCACCCCTGTTACTTCGGTTTCCGTCACCGTACTGTTTACCTTCCCCTCCAGGATCGAGAGATTGAAGGTCGCGGCCAAATCCTCCCGTAGCCAGTGGGAAAACACCAGATCGAGAAGCAAATTCTCCGACCCCACAGCCACCCCGATTCCCCCAATCCGGCTCTCCGACTCTCCCTTCATCCCGGAGTTCCACCACCCCATACCCATTTCGACCCGCCAGCGGCCGATCAGCTCAGACCTGTAGGGAATCAGTTTTGGTGCGGGAACTCTCCCGCGCATCACCGTCTCTTCCCGATCTATGGGACCGAAGTCCTCCCTGGCCAGCGTCAGTCGCTGTCCCTCGTCCAGAGCAGGAGTGGAGAAAAAGAGGACCTGCTTTTGCTCCAGGTAGACGTGGTAAATTCCCGGCTCCAACCCCAATTCCATGCTCCGCCCGGACGGTTTGTACAGCTCCGCTACCAGTTGCTGGTCTTCGTTGTGAACAAAGAACCGCCCCTCCAGTTCTTCCTCCAGTAGCAATCCCGCAGAGGTCTGGCGCAAATCTGTCATCACTACCGCCCCGGTCCCCGTCATATTGATGTCCTGCTGCGGGTGCTGCACCCCACCCTGAGTCCTGGCGGTGCGGCTCAAAGTCTCGCCTAAGGCGAACTGATACGCCTCTTCCAGCGTCACCTTGCCATCCGCCGATACATCCGCAGCTCCCCGCATGCCCGAGACCAGATAGTGGGTAAAAAAGGAAGCCCCGATCAGGTCCGACTCCTGAGCCGTCTCCTCTTCCGAACTGGAAGTGAGAAAGGCGTATCCTTTCATGTCCGCCGCATCGTCCATCAGGAAGGCGGCCTGCCGCTTCCCTCCTTTGAACCGGGTGATCGCCCCCGAGGCACAGGCGTCGAGCACGGCGATGCGCACGTCCGCCGGAATGGCATCCATCTGCCGCCGCAGCACTCCATATGGGAACCGCTCCTCTCCCAGCAACAGTCCTTTTTCATCGGCGTGTCCCGAGTAGAAGAACAGCACCTCGGTTCTGCCCTCTTCCGTCCCTTCCAGAACCACTTTTTCCCGCAGATCGTCCAATCCTCCATGGAGCGTCTCCAGGTCCGGCTCCTCGAGCAAGATGGCGTTTTCGGGGATTAATCCCCCCATCTCCTCAAGAACCTGGGCGAAATTTTCGGCGTCAGAAACCGCGTAGCGCAAAACCGCCCGATTCTCTCCTCCGTGGTTGGCCCCGGCCGCCAGCACGAAGCGGCGCACCGGCCCTGCCCAGGAAGTCTCTGCGCAGACCAGCAAAAAGCCCAGCATCAGCACCTTGAACCAGATCCGGGAATGTGCGGAAAATTCCACAGCAATGGACAATTCTGGGGCATTCTGGGCCATGATCCGACTTTTTTTGGGCGAAAGCCTGGTTTGCATCTCTACAATCCCCCTGTTGGCAATACACCGGCTCTTGCTGGCCGTTAGATGTCCTTTTAACACCCGATGCGGATACAAACGTCACTCTGAAAATAAAAAACCCCGCCCGAAGGCGGGGAAAAAACAGTTTTTGGCCGCAATGGACCTGATGTCGATAGATCCTTCTACTTCCGATTACCTCGATGAACCCACCCCGCCTTTCCTCCCCTTTTCACTTCAGGGCACCGGCGACGATCGCCCGGACGGCTTTAAGATCCCCTCCCTCAACCCAGTGGATAGGTGTTCCCCGCCGCTCCATACCCCGAAAATAGGTCTCCTGGCGCTTGGCCAGCCGACCGATATCGCGCAACAGTTCCTCCCGCATCTGGCCTTCCCCGACCTTCCCGCTGAGGAAACGGCCAACATGCCGATATTCCATGCCCAGTCGATCCAACCGCTTCTCTCCGATCCCCCTGTCCATCAGTTCGCGCACCTCGATCACCATCCCCTGCTCCAACCGCTCATCCAGCCGAACCTCGATCCGCCGCCGCAGCTCCTGCCGTTCCCAACGCACTCCGATCACCAGCGGCCAAATCTCAGGGGGATCGTCGTGTCCCCAGCGGACGGGATGCTCGCGGCCGTAGAATTCCACCTCCAGCGCCCGGACGACGCGCTTCTTATTGGTGGTATCCGTCCGGCCGTGCAACTCCGGGTCGCATTCCCGCAGTCGAGCTTCGAGTTTTTCCTTCGACAACTGCATCAACTCCCGACGCAACTCCGGATTCTCCGGAATATCGGGGATCTCATAATGCTTCAGCACCGCCTCCAGGTAGAGCCCCGTTCCTCCTACTGCGATCGGCATCTTCCCTCGCCCTCGGACCTCCCGAAAAACCCGGTAGAAATCAGCCTGGTACTGCCACAGAGAGTAGTTCTGATCCGGTTCCACGATGTCGATCAGGTGATAGGGCACCCGCCCGGAAGGGGTATCGTAATCTTCCAGGTCCTTGCCCGTGCCGATATCCATACCCCGATAGACCTGGCGCGAGTCGACTGAGAGGATCTCACCATCGTGTAGCAAGGCCAGTTCCACTCCCAGCCGCGTCTTTCCCGAAGCATTCGGGCCACAGACGGCGATGAGGTTGATTTTCTCACTCATCTAACGGCTGAACTCGTAGTCGATGTAGAATTCCCCCGCCTTCCGATCGAACCGGTGGAAAAGGAACTCCACCCGATCTCCCATCACCACTTCCATATAGCCAAACAGCCTGTTGTCGAGCCGCAACCGATCGAACAATTCTCGATCCAAACCCTCGCCATCCACTCCTTCACGGTACTTCCCCAGCCGGTACCGGTCCAGATCCTCCACCCGTTCGACCTTCCTGAAGTACTTCCCTCCCCGCTGGGTGCCTCCTCCCCCCCCGACGGTGAACTGATCGATCTCCCCCCGACCATCTCCATTGTAGTCGTGCACGATGTGGGCAAAAGTGTGGACGTGCCCCGCAAAAGCGAAGATCTCAAACCCGTACCCGTTCTCTTTATTGAAGTCGTCGAACCGCTTCAGAACCTCCACCGACTGGCGATTCTTCACATAAACCGGAGTGGCGTACCCGGGCTTGTGGTAGAACAGAAAGACCCTCCGCAGTCCAACCTCTTCCCCCTGCTTGCGGATGAAGGGAAGAACCGTTCGGTCCAGCCACTCGAGCTGTTCCTCAACTCCGTTCTGCCAGCGCTCCCCAGCCAGCAGTTTTGCGGCCCCGTTGCGCCCGGCGTCCATGAATACGAAACAGGCGTCCCCATGGGTGAAGAAGTAGTAGCGTTGACTGCGAATATGCGGGAAGCGCTCGTAGTAGAGCCCCAGATCTCCCCCACCATAGTCGAAGAAATGCGTCTTGTATTCGTGATTGCCGGGGATTGGGAAAAACATCCGTTTCTGTTCCACCGGTAGTTCATCCCAGAAGATGTCGTCGAAAAACTGCCGCCACTGCCCCTGCCTGCTCCCGTTCTCGACTATATCGCCGATATGGACGACCGGCACCGAATCCGCAAGCGCTTCGCTGAAACGCTGATAAATCGCCAGACGCTCAGCGTCGTTGCGATCCTTCCCGGGTTTGGGATTCTGGGTATCACCGACAACCAAAAAACGGAAGGGGGATCTCCCCTCCCATTCTTCGGGATAGTCGATTTTATGCGATTCAGAAGACATTGCTATGGTTGCTTTGTTTGCCGAAGTGCCGGCGCAGGCCGTGAGCAGAATCCATAGCCCCATCCCCACCAATTGCAGAGCGATTCTCGATTTCATGTACTCCCGATAGTGTAAAAAACCGCAGCCAAAATTGCCTTTATCCTTGCGGGAAGAATTTGTCGGTTGGGCGGCTTTTGTCAAGCCGGACCATCAGGCATTGCCATTGCCGCAGTCGCGAATAGGGCGGGAATTACTTTTCCATCCCCATCACGACCACCGTCCGGTCATCCCCCTGCGGGGCGTTCCCCGAAAAAACTTCCACCTGTTCGACGATGAGTTCCAACAGCGAATCCGCTGTGAGTCCATCAGCGCACCCCCGCGCAATGATTTCCGCCGTCCGGTCGAAGCCGAAAAAATCCCCATCCGGGTTCTCCGCTTCGATGATTCCATCCGAGCAGAAGACCAACCTGTCCCCCAGTTCCAGTTGCACTGTAAGGGTAGGGTATTCAGTTTCCGCGTTAATACCCAATGGATAAGCTTCTATCTCCAGTTCCACCACATCCTGCTTTGCCGCCCGGTAGTGATAGGGAAAGGGACACCCCCCGTTGGCCAGTTCGAGACGCCGGCTCCGTAGATCGAGTTCCCCCATGGAAAAGCAGACGAAGGTGCGGCTATTGAGAGTGCGACAGAGAGAACGGTTGAGTTTTCCGAACAGTTCCCCCAGAGGTTGATCGAATTCCATCTGGCTCTCCAGAATGCCGCTGAACATCACCACCGGGATGGCCGCCTCCATGGCGTGTCCGGTGACGTCGGCGGTGCAGACAGCCAGGCGATCCCCGGATCGAGCAAAATACTGGAAGAAGTCCCCCCCCACGTGGTTGGTCGGAATGCAGACCCCGGCGATCTCCACCCCCTCGATTCGGGGGGGTTTGTCGGGCATCAACCCCATCTGCATCTCGTGGGCGGTCTGCAGTTCCTCTTCCAGTTCCGCGATCAACTGCGCCTGAGCTTCTTCCAACTGCTGGTGCGTCTCCTCCAACTCCCGAGTCCGCTCCTGCACCCGTTGTTCCAGTTCGTCGATCTGCTCGTCGCGCGCGTCGCGTGTCACCTTCAATTCCACCGTCGCCGGTTGCTCCGAATACACCAGATCCCTGTCCACGGCCATCACTTCGAAGGTATAGTCGCCAATAGGTATCCCCTGGTACTCTACCCGCCGCTCCCGCGTCGTGCGCCAGTCCTCGTCGTATCCCTTCAGGCGATATCGATAGACTATCCCACCCGGACGAGTCCTGAAGCTCATCCCGTGGAATTCGAAGACGACCAGTTCAACGCTAGCCGGCACACTCACCTCGGTCTCACCGGCGTATCTCCGATCGGCTACCACCGCATCTACCTGCACTCCGGGAGGATGTGGTTCCGGTGGTGAAAAACGAGCTACTCCCTTGTTGGTGGCGCACCACATGTGGCCGTCCGAGTCTTCCAAAAGGAACATCACCATGTTGCTGGGGAGGCCATCTTCTTCTTGCAGCGTCTGGAAGGTCCGCCCGTCGTAAATACTCACTCCTCCACCCCAGGTGCCGAACCACATTCTCCCCTTCCGGTCTTCTGCGATCGACCACACCGTGTTGGTTCCGAGCCCATCTTTGGTAGTGAAATTTCGCAGAACTTCACCGTCAAAACAGACGACTCCTCCACCCATGGTACTAAACCAAAGGTTTCCCCTGGAATCCGGCATGATGCTCCGCACCCAGTTCAAGCCTTCGTCAACCGGCAGGGGGAAATGGGAAAATGATCCACCAGCATAACAACTCACCCCTCCGACCGTGCCGAACCAGAGGACGCCATCCGCCCCCTGATAGATGGCATGGACGGAGTCGTTCACCAGGCCTTCCCGAGTGGTGAAGGAAGAAAAACTATCGCCGTCGTAGAAATTCACTCCGCTCTGCATAGTGCCGAACCAGAAGTGACCAGAACTATCCTGGCAGATTGCCTTGATATCCCCTCCCAATCCATCCTCCTTCGTGAAGGACTGGATCGCCTCCCCATCGTACCGACTCACCCCTTTCTCGTATCCGTGCCCGAACCACAGGTTCTCCTCCCTGTCCTCTATCACCGTCCAGACAAAATCGTCTTCCATACCATCCTGGGAAGTTAGGATCGTAAAATGCTCCCCATCGTACCTGCAAACTCCTTTGAAAGTACTGAACCACAGCCCCCGCTTCCCGTCTTCATGGATCGAATAGACCTGATTGTCGGGAAGCCCTCCGTTCTGAGTAAAGGTGAGAAAGCTCTCTGTTTCGAACTTTCCCACTCCTCCACCCTCTGTTCCCACCCATATATTGCCTTCCCGATCTTCGTAGATTTTGAGCGCCATACTGGAAAGAGCTTCATGGGAGGAAAAAGGGTTGAAGCTGTTGCCATCATACCAGACGACTCCACCTCCCCCGAACCAGAGATTCCCCTCATTATCCTCCATTGCGGCTACAACGGTCTCAACTGAAAAGCCTTCCCTGACAGTGAATTTTTCGAAGCTGCTGCCGTCATAACGACAGATACAGCTTCCTCCACCGGCAAACCAGAGATTACCATCTCGATCCTCGAGAATAGACGCAATAAAGTCGTCCAGCAGGCCATCCCGGGCTGTGAAATTGGTAAATACCTCACCATCGAATCGAGAAACTCCCACGTGAGTCCCAAACCACAAATTCCCCTCCCGGTCCTGGGCGATGGAGGCAATAAAACCGTGTGGCAGGCCGTCACTTACCGTGAAGCTGGTAAATGTCTCCCCATCGTACCGGCTAACACCATTGCCAACATCTTCCAAAAACATACCTGTCCCGAACCACAGAGTCCCCTCCCGATCTTCCAGCATGGTCCACACCGAGTTGCTCGTAAGGCCATCCTCCACCGTCAGCGTCGTGAAAATCTCTCCGTCGTATCGACTCACGCCCCCTCGAGTGCCGAACCAGAGATTCCCCTCCCGATCCTCCAGAACCGAATACACCAGGTCGTGGGCAAGACCGTCTTCCCGAGAAAAATGGGTGAATGTCTCACCATCATACCGACTCACCCCGTTCGTCGTACCCATCCAGATGTATCCCTGCCGATCCTGCACCAGATCGTATACGACCCCCGAAGCCAGCCCGTCAGGCACACCATAGATCCGCCAGTGTCCGGTCTTCCCTTTCGCCGGAACTCTCGTCCCCAGGCCGGACGGTATAACTTTTTCCGCAGCCATCGTTTCTCTCTCTGGATTGCGCTTTTCTCGCTCTCAGTGAATCAGGAAGGTAATTTCGCCAAAAACAGATAACGGGTGCTTCTGCCATCCTCCAGCATCTTCAGCCCTCCATCCCCTTCCACGTAGCTGAAGAAGTACTTGCGGCGAAACTCCTCCTGCTCGAAGGCATCCTTCATCTCCTCGGCAGTGTCTCGCATTCTCGTCAGAACCTCTCTCAGATTCTCCGTGCAGTCACGAGTCTTGAAGGCCAGACCATTGGCCTCCAGCGCCTTCCCCAGAATGCAGCTCTCCGGCAGCAGCAGATCCGAAGACTCTCCGGGCTTGATGACAATGGTGTAGAAGATCCCCATCCGCCCCTCTGGTTTGAGCATCCCCTTCAGGTCCCCGACCGTTTTCTCAAGGTTCCCGGCGAAGTAGAGAGTGTCTATAGAGGTGACAGCGTCGAAGGAATTCTCGGGAAGGTCCAGATCGTTCATATCCCCCTCCACGAAACTCAGGCGATCCCCCTTCCCCCGGCAACGCTCCCGGGCGATCCGAACCGCCTGTGCAGCGTAGTCGAGTCCGGTGACACTGGCCCCCGTTTGATCCGAGATGTATTCGGTGATCATCCCCGTCCCGCACCCCAGGTCGAAAACGCTCTCCCCCGGCTTCAATTCGAGGGCTTCAACCAGTTCGTCGAGTTGCTCCATATCGGTGAAGTTCGTCTGACAGAGGTCCCTACCGAAAACGCTCTCGCAAAACTCCGCGGTCGCTTTGCTCTGCGTGCCCTTCTTCCAATCCTCCTCGTATGCCTCTTCCACGAACTTTTCGTCCGCTTCCTTCGACGCCTCCACCCCTCTTTCGGTCAACGCGAAGATCCCGTCATCTTCGCGCAGCAACTCTTTCGCCACCAAGCCACCGATCTCGTTCCCCAGCTCTCCCCGAGTTCTGTCGAACAGTCCCCAGCCGGCGAAGTCGACTCCCCGGCGATCCGCTTTCTGCTCGAAGAGATGCAGGGCGGCAACGGCGATCAGCGCCTGCTCTTCCAGTCGGGTGAGTTCAGCCATTTTCCCCCCTCCTTGCAAGTAGAGGCGGCAGCCCCTTTATTGAGTTCTGGCGAGGTGGAAACCGCATCTGCAGAGACCTAGCGGCAATGCCCCGATGCGTCATCCACCGGCACCGCCAATATACGAAAATCAGCCTATTCCCGGGCAATTTCTTGGAGGCAAACCGTGCAGACCATCCGTTTCGACATCCAGATCCCCCCTTCGACTCAATCTGTGGAAATCTCCAGCGATTCCCTCTCCCTTTCCAGCGCCTGGGTCCCCCCTCGAACTTCACCCCGATCCGCCACTAGCGATTGCTGGAGATACAGGAGTCGCCAGACACGCTCTCGCCAACTGGCGGGGAGGCACGGCCAACTCGTCATCGACACCTTCACCGGCCTGGGCATGGAACTGACCCGCGAAATCTGGATCTCCGCAGAGAAAGATGCCGTCGCTCTGCGCCAAAAGCTCCGCAATCGCCTGGAAGAAGCCATTCATCTGGACGATCTGGCCCCCCTCCAGTGCACCGGTCCCAACAGCCTGATTCTGGCTGGACAGGGAGCTTCCGACTGGCAGCTTCTGGTCCAGCAGCGCCTGAAGAACAGCGTGCCCACCTCCTTCCGGCCGGGCCAGTTCGACGGCGACTACGCCCACGCCAGCAAGGGGGTCACCGAATTCGGCGAAACGATCGAAGCGGAAAAAGGGGAACTACAGACCATCGAAATCGATTCCGTCTGCCTGATCAACGGCCGAGAATCCGCCGATTCCCCAACGCTGCTCATCGGCTACCTGAGCCAACTGGGTCACTGCGCCCGCATCATCGCCCGATTCTCCGGTGAGGGAACCGATGCCAATCTCGAACAGCTCGTCGCCGACTGCGAATTCGACGGCTGCCTGCTCCCTCCCGGCGGAGAACGGACCAGCCAGTGGGTCTTCGTTACCGCCGGAGATGATCCGGCTCTCCTTCTCGCCGACTTCGCCGACCGCGTCGGCATCTACCACGGCGTTCCCGAACCGCCCCAACCCCCGCCTACCGTCTTCTGCAGCTGGCAGTACTACGGCCGCGATTTCGCCGAACGGGACTTCGTCGAAGATCTCGCATTTCTGGAGGAACACCGGATCCCCTTCGACGTTTTCCTGATCGACGAATGCTGGGATATGGACTGGGGGGACTGGCTGGGCAACGAGTTGTGGCCCTCGGGCATGAAGATGGCCGCCGACCGCATTTCCGCTCTCGGCTACCGCCCAGGGATCTGGACCTGCCCTTATCTGGCCAAGCCGGAGTCGAAAATGGCCGCCGAACATCCGGAGTGGCTCCTCCGCAGGAAAGACGGCAGTCCCCACACCTTTCCCATGGACGGCACCAACTTCGTCCTCGACCCCACCTATCCGGGCTTCTGCGACCATCTGGAAGAGCTCTACCGCCGCATGACCGAGGACTGGGGTTTCACCTACCACAAGATGGACTTCATGCGCGCCATCTTCCTCGACCGCGACGTCTGCTTTTTCGACCCGACCGCGACTCGTCTGGAGGCATACCGCCGGGGTCTGGAGGCGATACGTCGCGGTGTCGGTCCGAATTCCTATCTCTCCGTCTGCGGCGGTCACTACGGCGGCTCCCTGGGCCTGGCAGACTCGCAGCGCAGCGGCAGCGACGTGGCCGCCGTGTGGGACAAGCCCCCGGCCCTGCCCCGCATCAAGCAGAACCTTCTGCGCACCTGGATGAACCGGTTTTGGCACGCCGATCCGGATGCCATGATGGTCCGCCGCCGAGAGCAGGCGATCAACGAATCCGACACCGGCTATCTGAGCCTGGGCAAGTTCACCGACGACGAAGCCAGGACGATCACCCTCAATCAGTATCTGGGGGGAGGCCTGGTTTGCCTGAGCGAGAAGTTCCCCGAGTTAGACGCCGATCGCCTGGCCCTCTATCGCCATGTTCTCCCGGGGCACGATACACCGGCCGTTCCCCTCGATTACTTTGAACCGAACTGCCCCTCGCAGCTGGTTTCCAGGGTAACCCCGCGCTGTTCCGACCTGGAGCCGTGGATGACTCTGGCGGTCGTCAACTGGGAAGACGAAACCCGTTCCGTCAAAGCCACTCTGAGTCAGCAGGTTATCGACGGCCTTCCAGGCTCCCGTTTCCTCCTCTTCGAATTTTTCTCACAGGAACTGCTCGGTCTCTTCGCCGCCGACGCCGAAATCGACCTGGGTGAACTCCCTCCGCACGCCAGCCGCCTGCTGCGTGTCGTTCCCTGGACCGGAGAGCCCATGCTGGCGGGAACAGATCTCCATTTCTCCGGCGGAGGCGTCGAAATTTCCAGCTGGAAAATCACCCCAACTGGGATCGACGGCACCATCGACAGCCGCTGGGATTATCCGGTCGCCGTGGCCGCGGCCTTCCCTGCGGGCGACAGCTGCCTTCTCCAGCGAGTCACCGTTTCCCCAGGGCAACGGGACTTCCATATCGACAAACCCGAAGCATGACATACTTCATCGGGACTTCGCATTCTGTGGAATGTAACTATCCGCTTTTCGACAACCTTTTTTGGACGAGGAAAAAATCATGCCCCAGACAGCACGCGAAATCGTCACCCGCTGCTTGAAATTCGGAACTCCCGAGCGCATGCCCCGGGATCTGTGGACTTTGCCCTGGGCCGAAAAAAATCACGCCGAAGAGATAGCCGAAATGCAGCGACGCTTCCCCTCCGACTTCGGCAGCGCCCCGAATGTATATCGCCCTTCCGCACGCGTTGAAGGGGATCCCTACGCCGTCGGTCGCTTCGTCGATGAGTGGGGTTCCATCTTCACCAATATCCAGGAAGGAGTCATTGGCGAGGTGCGCACCCCCCTGGTCGCCGACATCGCCGACTGGAAGAGCGTGGAGCCTCCGTACGAAACCCTTCCCGAAAACCCGAGCGAAGCGCGCGACCAGATCAACCGCCACTGCGCCTCAACCGATCTCTTCGTCCGCGCCTCCTGCTGCGCCCGCCCCTGGGAGCGATATCAGTTCCTGCGCGGCACCGAAAACAGCATGATGGACATCATGATGCCGGAGGAGGGGGCGGCCGACCTGCTGCGCGTCATCCACGAGTTCTACATGAAGGAACTCGAATTCTGGGTAACCACCGACGTCGATGCCATCATGTTCATGGACGACTGGGGAGCCCAAAGCCAGCTGCTCATCCCTCCACCCATCTGGCGCGAACTGTTCAAACCTTTCTACCGCGACTACTGCTCCCTTGCCCACGCCCACGGGAAATTCGCCTTCATGCACTCGGACGGCCACATCAGCGAAGTCTACGAAGACCTGATCGAGGTCGGAGTCGACGCCGTCAACTCGCAGCTTTTCTGCATGGACATGGCCGACCTGGAGCAGCACGCCAAGGGGAAGATCACCTTCTGGGGAGAAATCGACCGCCAGCACGTCCTCCCTTCCCCGGACGCGCAGGATGGCAGGGATGCCGTGCGCAAGGTCGCACGCCATCTGTACGATCCCCGCGGCGGCATCATCACCCAGTTCGAATTTGGCGCCGGAGCCAATCCTGAAGTGGCGGTCGCCATTTTTGAAGAGTGGGAAAAGGTCCAGGAAGAAGCCCTTTCCTGATGTTCCGGTATTCTACAGAAAAAGAGCGCTGACTTCGCAAGGCTCTTTTGCTCACGAAGTCAGCGCTCTTTTTCGAATCCGGTATTTTCAGAACCTCACCTCAAGAGCAGCAGCTTGCGCGTCTCGATCCGGCTTCCCACCTTCAGCCGGTACAGATATATTCCGCTCGCAAGCATTCGCCCGTCCCCATCCCTCCCATTCCATTGAATCTCGTGCCCTCCCGCCGACAGTGCCCCCTCTTCCAGGACCCTCACTTTCTGCCCCGCCAGATTGAAAACAGCGAGTTCGATTTTCGTTCCTCCGGAATCTCCAGGAGGGACGGAGAAGCGGATCACCGTTCCGCCGTTGAACGGATTCGGGAAATTCTGCTCCAGTTCGAAACCGGATGGTCGTATCTGTCTCTCTTCGGTAATCGCCGTCGTCCTGTTCCCCTCGAAGTCTACCGCCACCAGGCGCATATCGTCCAGATAGAACGTTCCCCGCAGATTGCCCAACAGACGGATAGACTCGATCGGCCCCTCGACCATGCCGAATTCTTCCAAGGGGATCTCCACCATCTGCCATTCTCGCCGTTCCACCTCCACTTCAACACCCTCCCCATCCGCCAACTTGACTGTCGCCGGAGTGTACTGGTTTAGCGTCACAGTAAAGGCTTCGCTGGCTCCGAAGACGGCGTCTCCGGGATGGAAGGAAAAACGCAGGGCTCGATATCCCTCTTTTTCTACCGGCTCCAATGGCAAATATTCCAGCGTGAAAGCATCCGCTCGCACTTCCATCGATGCGTCACCGGAAAACACCCGCTCGTTCGCCAGCGGATCGAGTTCGACATTATAGGTGTATCCCTGCGACCAGTTCTCGCCGAAACTGTCCCCAAAAATGACCTGGTCTTCGACCGGCACGAATACCAGCTCCCTGTATAGGGTCGTCTGGAGGAGACGCTCCGGTGTCTGCTGACTGATGTGGACTGCCACTCGATGCAGACCGTTGAGCACATCTCCGGGCAACCGGGTCTCCAGGTGATAGAGACCCTCCCCAATCTGTTCCAGAAGCACCTCTTCCTGCCCCCCCAGTTCACTGAGATCGGCCGTTACTACGGGAATCTGTCCATCCGCTTCGGTCGATTCGACCCGCACCATCTCGCGCAATTCGATCTCCGTTCCCCCGAACAGGGAATCGGGCAGAGCGCTCTCCCAGAAACCGGAGACCGCCGGCGCTGGAAACGCCGCGCTTATCAGACTCAGCTCGTCCAGGTAGAACCGACCACGCAAATTGCCAAACAGGCGGATAGAGGTAATCGGATCTTCCAGGGGATAAAAAGCGGACATGGGAATCTCGACCAGCTGCCACTCCCTTCGGTCCAGATCGATCTCTGCTCCCAGATCCCCGCCGATCAGCTTCTCGAGTTTGCGGACCTCTCCGTTCAGCTGCACCGTGAACGCAGGACGCGCGCCGGCAGTGGCATCCCCCGGATGGAAGTAGAAACCCAGGGTGCGGTAACCGGCTGGATTTAACGGTTCGACAGGACGGAACTCCAGCGTGAAGGAGCTGGCCTGTACCGCCAACGCCGCGTCTCCACTCCGTATCTGCTCCGTCGTCGATTCGATCTCGGCATTGTGGATCTCTCCCGTCACCCAACCCTCTCCCAGGCCATCGGCGAAAATCTTCTGGCTCTGCGCAGGAAGAAGCGCAATCTCGCGAACCAGGGAATTCTCGAACATTCCCTCTGGCGTCTCCTGGTGGATCTGGAAAGAAATCCGCTTAAATCCGGGGTTTGCCGCAAGCGCCAGTTCCCCCTGTAAATGGAATACCCCCTCCTCGATCTCTTCCAGAATTACCTCATTCTCCCCTCCCAGATCGCTCAAATCTGCCGTCACCCCCGGACGTTCTCCGTCCGCTATTCCTTCGACCCGTATCGACTCATCCAGCGCTACCGTCCCTCCGGCCACCAGCGAATCCCCGAGGGTTCCCTCCCACTCTCCTGTCAGCGGCCCGGCCTCGAAATAGAGCCGATGAAAGCGGATGGTCTGCTGATGGTCGCTGGAGATGATGGCGTTCTCAACCGCCTCTCTGTCGTAGCGCGTATAGCGGCCGATATCCGCATCACCGGTGCTGGTGAATCCTCCTCCAACCCGTTCCGTCCAGCGGCCGGCCGGGTCGTGTATGAAGTAGTAGCGCTCGTCGTACCCAAGCAGGACCAGGAGATGACCGTAATTGGAGAATCCTCCGTGCACGATGACAGGTTTCCCCTCGTCCAGTTGGGCGTGCAACTGCCCCAGCGTGCCAAAATCCAACGGCTCGTCGCGAACCGTCAGCCCCCGCTCCCCCGCTTCGGTATTGAACACCTCGGCCAATCCCCCTGTGCTCTGGGCCTGGCCGGTGCCCCACCTGGAGGAAATCCGATCTGGAGTGACGTCGGCCGCCCCGTAATATTTGAGGACGATAGCTATGCAGGTATTCTGGCAGGATCCGGAGGGATTTATCCCGTTGCCGTACTGATGGAAATAGGGCACACCCCGAACGTAATCGGCTCCCGCCCCCGCCGTGCAAAACGCAGCCAGTAGTCCCATCCAGACGGAAAGTACTACCCGGCCGTTTCTCTTTCCGGATTTCAACTCGTCTCCTCTTTTTTTCAGATCGTTCGCAATCGCCTGTTCTCCGCTTAATTTATTGACACAGACGCCGCAAACAACCCGCCGTTCCAAAACGGCTGACCTTCCACTGACAGCCGCGTCCCCTCTATCATCAAGTCCAATTGCGCGGATCGGGTACCGCCACCCAACTCGACCCCTGGGCGAGGGACTGCTGACTCGCCAAACCCGGCAGCGTCATATCCATGGCCAGGTCGATGCCGATCGGAGGTTCCCCTTCCTCTCGAATCGCCGTGACGAAATCCTGCACCTCCCAGTAATCCCCCCCTCCGTGCCCGGCCTTGAGCGCCTCTTCCGGCGGGTTCTTCCAAAACTCGGGCAGGAACTCTTCTTCCAGTTCCTCCAGCGGTTCCCACTGCACGTTTTCGCTGCGGCTGCGCAGCCAGATCTTCGGAACCGACTTGTGGCCGTCCGTCGATTCGTAGCAACCGTCTGTTCCCTGCAGGGCGTAGTGGACCATATTGTGCGGCCGATCCGAGAGCATATCCACCCGAATCTGCACCTGTGCTCCCGAAGAGAGCCGACACATCATGGTCACCGAATCCTCCATCTCGTAGAAATTGTCGCGCGGATCCTTATAATGGTGTCCCGTGCCCATCCCGCAGACTGCCACCACTCGCTCTCCCTCGAACCAGCGCAGGACCGGCCCCAGGCTGTGGGTGGGATAGGTGCAACCGTTGACCCCGGTCTGCCAGTGCCGTCGCCAGGGGGTATCCTCGTTGTGTTGCTTGAGTTCGTGGATGTAGGCCCCCTCTGCGTAGTAAATCTCCCCGAAGAGCCCGTGGCGCACCAGTTCCCGGACGAGGATGTTCGGCTTCATATACGCGTAGTTCTCCGCCATCATGTACTTCCCCTTACTCCTCCGGGCGGCGCACACCAGATCGCGGCACTCCTCGATCGACACCCCCGCGGTCACCTCGCTGAGGACGTGGATGTCGCGTTCCAGGGCCATGATCGCCTGCGGAGCGTGGAACTGCATCGGCGTGCCGATGACGATCGCATCGACCGCTCCTGAATCGAGCATCTCCTCCGCATCGGTAAAAACCTTTCCCACTCCGAGTTCGTCTGCATTCCTGCGCACCTCCTCCTCGCGAATATCGCACAGTGCGGCGATCTCCGTGGTCGGGTTGGCCTCCAGGCTGCGGACAAAGCTGTTCCCCCTCCCAGCCGCGCCGATGATGCCGAAGCGAATCTTTTCGTTACCCATGACTGTTCCCTCTTTTTTCCAGATGATAATCGCCATTCTCCAAAACGACTTCACTCAAAGTCTTTTTCACTGAAACCTTTTCCAACGAAACTCGACCGTCTCCAGATTCCCCCTCAATCCCAGGGCAGCGCAACTCCGAGCCGTTCGCTCGCCGACCGCGCCGCTCCCTGTTCCCGCTCGCCGTAGCGAATCCCCTCGCTCCGATGCAGCGCCATCCACTCTTCTTCAATTGCCCCCGGCAGCACCACCCGATCTGTCCCCGGCATCGGCTCATAGGTCTCTCGCACATCCCGCGCCATGCGGTCAGTCTCCTCCCGAAAGACCTGCTCGGGCACCACCGAATCGATATCGATGGCCAGCACCATTCCTCCCAAACCTGCACCTGGCCAGCGCTCCCGGATGGCATCCGCCTCGGGTAAGGTAAAACCAGTCAACCCGCCCCCCAGCAAACTGGCCACGGTCGTAAAGCCGATGCTCTTGTAGAAAGCGGAGGGGATTCGGGTCAGCAGGTCGTCGTACTCCGGACCGATCTTATCGTCGGGCAACACCCGGGTACCCCCGTCCAGAACGACATCCGGTTCCTCGCCACCGGGAATGGCGAAGCAGATCGGCGGATTCCCAAAATATCCGATCTGGGGCTTTTTCTCCCCGCCTCGAGCGTTTCCCTGGTCCCGATACGCCTGGACCGAAAAACCGATGCAACCCGCCTCCGTGCACATGCGGGTATAGTGCCCAGCCGCCCCGTAGTGACCGATATGCCGGGCCAACCCCATGCCCAATCCCAACTCTTTGGCACGATCGATAGCCGCCTCCGTCGCCCGAACCATCGGCAGATAGCCCAGGCCTCCGTCCCCGTCCACCACCACAGCCGTAGACGTTTCGCGCACCACTCGAATCTCGGGCCGCGCATTGTAGGAACCCTGCTCAAAACCCCGGCAATATCCATCCAGCGTGGCCGTCCCATGGCTGCGCACCCCGCGCAGATCGCAGTTTACCAGAAACCGGGCGATGAGTGCGGCCTGCTCCTCTTCCAGGCCGGCCTTTCCAAAGCAGGCGCTGGCAAAGGCGAGGAGCCGCTCTTCCCGAACCAGAATGAATTCTTCAGGCGGACGATTCATCGTTTTTTTCCTCCAGATCGAAAAAAAGTTGACATCCCCTCCCTGGCATCGCAGACCAGAGGCGCGCCAAAGAAAAGCCCACCCACTCCCCCTTGTCAAGCAACCCCTCAACCCCTTGCCCCCGGTTGGCTTCCTGATTATTTTGCACCCGTATACCGAAACAGTGTTTCCACTTAAGGACTGAACACAGAATAACCGGACCATGGAGAAATTTGGTTAGCTCTCGGGAGTCTCTCTGTATTGGCCGAGTTATTGAATTGTCAGTCCTAAACGAAGGCCCAGGTAATGGAACTCGACGTCGTCAAGATTGCCCAGGAACTGATCTCCTATCCCTCCGCAAGCCTCACCAGCAACGTCGAAGTCACCCGCCACACTGGTAAGCTCCTCAAAAAACTCGGTTTCAAGGTCGAAGAAATCCCCTTCGTAGACGTCAACGGCATCGACAAACTCTCCATCGTCGCCAGACTGGGTAAAGGCACGGGAGGGCTGTCGCTGATGAGCCACAACGACGTGGTTCCGGCCCGGGCCGAGGACGGCTGGACAACCGACCCTTTTTTCGGTCGGGTCAACAAAGGCAAACTCTACGGCCGCGGCTCCTGTGACATGAAGGGACCGCTGGCTGCCTCTATTTGCGCCGCCGCGCGTTTCAATCCCGCCGATCTGAAAGCCCCCCTCTTCATCGTCGTAACGGCGGATGAAGAGATCCAGGCGCGCGGAGCCCGCGAAGTGACTGCACGCTCGAAACTCTTCGATCAGGCCAGGGATGGATACGGCATCATCTGCGAACCCACCAAGCTGCGCGTCGTCCACGCGCACAAGGGTTCTCTCTCCATGATCATCACCGGCAAGGGGCGGGCCGCCCATACCAGCACCTTGAAAGGGATCAACGCCAATATCCAGATGATCCCCTTTTTGAGCGATATGAAGAAGATCTACGATCAGGTGCTCACCTCAAAACGGTATCGCAACGACGAGTTCAATCCCCCACATTCGGAGTGGAGCATCGGCATCAACGACTACAATGTGGCGACCAACATGTGTCCGGTGCGCAGCGTCTGCACGGTCAACTACCGACCGATGCCAGGCGTCGATGTCGAGAGCCTGATCGAAAAAACACGGAAGAGCGCTGAAAAATACGACCTCGACTTCCAGGTCATCCACACCGGGGATCCACTCTACACTCCCACCGACTCGGATCTCGTCCGCACCGCTCTCAAACTGACTCGAAAGCGCAAGGCATCCACCGTTCCCTACGGCACCGACGGCATGTCCTTCTTCCAAAAGATGAAGAAGATGGTCGTCCTCGGCCCCGGCGACATCGCCCAGGCCCACACCGTGGACGAGTGGATTGAACTGAAAGAGCTGCACCAGGGCGTCGATCTCTACACTCGCTTCATCGACCACGTTTGCGTCCGGAACTTGCCGTAATCACCGGCTCACAAAAAAAAGAGGGGACAGATAGCATCCTGTCCCCTCTTTTCGTTCTATTCACTATCCCCGTATGGAGGATTCAGCCTCCGAAGATCAGTCTTCCTTCTCCAGTTCAAACGCCGCGTGCAGAACCTGCACAGCCTTTTCGGTATCCCCCCTGCTGATCACACAGGCGATCTTGATTTCGGAAGTGCTGATCATGTGGATATTGATGCCCGAATCAGCAAGCGCCTTGAACGCCTTGGAGGCGACGCCGGCGTGGCTGCGCATGCCCACTCCCACCACCGAAACTTTGGCGATATCGGAATCGGCGAGCACTTCTCCCGCACCGATCTCCTCTTTTATGTTCTGACAAACCTCGAGCGCCTTGCCCAGATCCCCCTCTTTGACGGTGAACGACATATCGGTTGCCCCCGCCTCACTGGTGTTCTGGATAATGACGTCGACGTTGATATTGCGTTCGGCGAGAGCCCCGAAAAGAATGGCCGCAATCCCCGGTCGATCGGTGACGTGGCGCACCGTGATCTTGGCCTCGCTGAGGTCGTGGGCGATGCCGCGCACCACTACTTCTTCCATGCCTTCTGTCTCCTTGATGAGCGTGCCTGGATTGTCGTTGAAACTGGAGCGCACGGCGATGGTGACGCCGAACTTTTTGGCGAACTCCACCGAACGGGACTGCAGCACCCGGGCACCCGAGCTGGCCAGCTCGAGCATCTCGTCGGGACTGACAATGTCCAGCTTGCGCGCCTCGGGTACCAGCCGCGGGTCGGCGGTGTAGATGCCATCGACGTCGGTGTTCATCTCACAGACGTCCGCCTCGAGGGCGTAGGCCAGGGCCACCGCCGTCAGATTCGATCCCCCGCGTCCGAGCGTCGTCTCCTCCTCATCGTCGGTTATCCCCTGAAAGCCGGCGACGATGATAATTTTTTCTCTTTCGAGCTCCTCCAGCAGCCGTTTGGGCTTCAGGTCGGTGATGCGTGCACTCTGATGCACTGCATCGGTGATGATACCGCTCTGCCCTCCCGTCATCGACACCGCCTCGAACCCCATGTCGTTGATGGCCATGGCCAGCAGCGACATCGAGATCCGCTCCCCCGAAGCCATCAGCATGTCCATCTCCCGCTCGGTTGGCTTGCGGCTTACTTTATCTGCCAGCGCCTGCAATTGATCGGTCGTATCTCCCATGGCGGAGACGACCACGACCATGCGATCTCCCTGCCGATGGCGATTCACCACCCGTTCCGCCACCCGCATGATCAGATCCGGAGTGGCGACCGAGGTGCCGCCGTATTTCTGCACTACGAGTGCCATATCGCGTTCTCTGCTTCTCGTAAAGTGTGAATATGGATGTAAAAAAATCAGATGGACCGCCGGCCCATCAGGTGCTCCATCATGTGATGCCCCCGCTCCAGTTGCAGCGACCCCGCCTCCGCAGCCGTCTCGTTGAATCCCTGCATCCCATCGGCGGGAAAATCGCTACCCCACAGGACGAACGGGACCGGCTCTCGACTGTGGGTGCGCAGTTGGATGGGCGTCCGATGATCCGGAGCCATGAGCAACCGGCATTCCCCGAGCGTCCCCAACCCTTCGATAATATTCCCCACCACCAGTCGGTCGAAGTCCTCGAGCGCCTGCACCTTGGCCTGAGGGTCCCCATTGTGAGCCGCCTCGTCCGCCGCCTCCACGTGCACGTACACGAAGTCGGAACGCTCCAGCGCGGCCAGCGCGTAGGAAGCCTTCCCCGCGTAGTTGGTGTCGAGATACCCGGTTATTCCCGGTACTTCGATCACCTCCAGACCGGCCGACCGGCCGATACCGCGCACCAGGTCCACCGCCGAAATCACCCCTCCACACAGGCCGTATTTCGAGGCGAAACTCTCCAGCTCGATCCCGCGGCCAGATCCCCACAGCCAGATATGATTGCCCGGCCGTTGCCCGGCTGCCACCCGCTTCGCATTCACCTCGGCCCTGGCCAGGATCGGCTCCGCTGCCGCCATCAATTCGCGGATTTTCTCCTGTCCCTCACCGGTGGGTAGATGTCCGGAGGCGGATTCCCCCATGATATCGTGAGGGGGATACGAAACCAGTTCCTCCGGCCCATCCTGGTACACCATCAAATGACGGTACTGAACGCCCGGGTAAAAGCGAATTCCCTTCTCTTCCAGTTCCGCCGCCACCAGCCGGATCAGTTCCTGGCCCTCTTCGGTGGAGATGTGGCCGGCGCTGTAGTCGACCAGCGTATCCCCTTCGCAGTTGATGAGGTTGCAGCGGAAAGCGATCGCCCCCTCCGGGAGTTCTACCCCCATGCTCGCCGCTTCCAGCGGCGCCCGTCCGGTGTATTGCTCGACGCTGTCGTATCCAAAGAGCTCCAAATTGCCGATATCGCTGCCCGGGGGACGGACCTCGGGGATGATCTGCACCATGCCCCCCGATCCCTCTCGTGCCAGGCGATCCATATTCGGCGTGTGGGCCGCCTCCAACGGCGTCTTACCGTCCAGCGACTCCTGGGGATAGTCGGCCGCCCCATCCGGCACCAGGACCACGTATTTCACGTTTATAGTTCCTCCATGCGGATCAGATGCACCTCATCCTCGACTACTTCGAGATCGTTGATCGCCCGCACCGCCCGCTGCATCCCCTGTTCGCGCGCCTCGTGGGTATCGATCACCAGGGGCACGGACCCCCCTTGCAGATCCCGTTCCTTCTGGATTACCGAAGCGATGCTGATCCCTTCGACTGCCAGCACGTGGGCGATCTGCTCCATAACCCCGGGCCGATCGAGGACCTGCATGCGCAAAAAGTAGCGGATCTCGCTCTCGGCAATGTCTCCTATAGAGACGGCATCACTACCCAGAACCATGTCTCCGATCGCCGGACCGGCTCCCGCCATTTTGCGTTCCGCCAGGTAGACCATGTCGGAAACTACCGCGCTGGCCGTGGGCATCTGCCCGGCTCCCCGCCCGTAGAAAACCTGCTCGCCAACCGCGGAACCGACCACCTCGATGGCGTTGAACTCGTCGTGGATGTTGGCCAGCAGGGAATCGGCCGGCACCATCGCCGGGTGCACCCTGGCCTCGACTCGATCACCCCTCTTCTTGGCGATTGCCAGCAGCTTGATGACATAACCCAGTTCCCCGGCGTATTCGATGTCGCGACGCTCGATCTTCTCGATCCCCTCGCAGAAGATCTGGCTCCCGGTGCTGCCGCTGTGAAAGGCGATGCGGCAGAGGATCGACAGCTTCTGGGCGGCGTCCATGCCACTGACGTCCATGGTCGGATCCGGTTCGGCGAAACCCTTCTCCTGCGCGAGTTCGAGGATATCGGCGTAATCACCCGCCCCGCGCGTCATCTGGGTGAGAATGTAGTTGGTCGTTCCGTTGAGGATGCCGTAGAGCGATTCCACCCGGTTGGCTACTAGACCGTTGCGCAGCGAGCGTATGATCGGGATGCCCCCGGCGACGCTCGCCTCGAACATCAAATCCGCCCCGTTCTCCAGAGCCAGCTCGTACAGTTCCTCCCCGTAGTCGGCCAACATCGCCTTGTTGGCAGTGACTACATCCTTCCCTTTTTTGAGAGCAGCCCGCACCCATTCAACCGCAGGGGAAGCACCGGTCAATTCGACCACCATCTCAACGCCCGGATCGTCGACCACTGCCATACCGTCTGCGGTGAGAAGGGAGTGGTCAAAATCCACGCTGCGCTGCCTGCCGACGTCGCGCACCGCGATACCTCGCAGCTCAAAACCGACGTTTTTCCGACGCCGCATGGCAGAGGGAGCGTTGCGCAGCAGCTGCACCACGCCGCTACCCACCGTCCCCAAACCGATCAGTCCGATGCCGATTGTTTTTGCCATCTTACCTGTGTCTATCGTTACCCCGTCAGAAACTATGGAAGCTTAAAAATATAGATCCTCTCAAACCTTTTTTGCAACCCTCCTGGGGCACCCTCGCCCCAATTGGCAAAAGCCATCCTGGTCAAAATAGGCTGCGTACACCCGTAATCATTTACCCGCCAGTCGATGCGCTTCTTCCAACAGATCCCGCACGTCATCATCTTCGGGAACCAGTTCCGCAGCTTTCTCCAGGGCAGCAACCGCCTCCAGACCTCTCCCGTGCTTCAGATAGACCCGCCCAATATTGGCGTAGGCGACGGCCAACTCGGGATCCAATCGGAGCGCCTGCCTGAAAGCCGCCAGAGCACTGCCCATATCGCCATCTGCGAATGCCACTTCCCCCAGACCGTTGTGCACCCTCCCATCCTTCTCATCTATCAACAAGGCCCGTTGATAATATCCTCGCGCCTTTTCCCAATTGGAACGAATAGCCCCCCTTTTCCCAAATTGGAGCCAGATCTCTACATCGCTCTTCCCGCTCTGACGGTAGGCACCTATCGCCGCTTCTTCCATGCCCAGGGCCGCATGGACATCTCCGAGCATCTGCGCCAGCAAAACATCGTGAGGCCAGCGCCCCCGGGCCTCCTGGAGCACCTGGAGCGCCGATTGCAGGAGATCCTCATCTAAAAAGGCGTTGGCCAGTCCCCTGTAGGATTCCCTCATATCCGGGTCGAGTACCAACCCCTTCCTAAAGTAGACACGCGCCGAATCCCCCCTACCCCATTCGAGGAAAGCGCTCCCCAGGTTGTGGTAGAACGACGGGTGAATCTTGATTGCCAGCGCCTCCTGGTAGGCCCGCACAGCCTCTTCGTAGCGCCCCTGCTCCTGAAAGACATTGCCCAGATTGTTGTGCGTTTCGACCAGGCCGGGCTGAATCTCCAGGGCCCGGCGGTAGTGGGCGACGGCCAATTCCCGGTCTCCCAACTGGAGATGGGCGGTGCCGATGTTGTAGTGGGCACGAGCCTGATTGGGATCTATTTTCAACCCCTTCGCACTCGCCGCAATCGCTCGGGAATGATCCCCCGCTTCCAGATATGCTTTCCCCAGATTGATGTGGGGACGGGCCATCTGCGGCCCCCTGGCCACGGCGTTCGCCCACAGCGTCTCTTCAGACGACCAGACCCGATTGTGCAGCCCGCACTGGACTCCCAGGATAAAAAGTATCCCCACCCAGACAGAATGGACCTGCCGATTCCCGCTCCCGGCCAACGCTCCCATTCCCAGGGTTGCCCCCGCAATAGACAGGTAGAGCCGGTGTTCATTCACCAGAACGTGGAGCGGAACGAGAGCAGAGGGCAGCAGCGCCAGAAGAAACCACGCCCCGCAGAAGACCAGCAGCCCTTCCCGCTGCCGCCCTCTGAAACCGATCCACAGGAGGGATGCCAGCAACCCGCCAGCCAGCAGCACCGGACCATCGACCCAGCTTTGCGCCACCTGGAACTGGGGCTCCACACTCAGATGCACCGGCACGAGCGCCTTCGAAAGGTAGAAAGTCACCCCTTTGAGCTGAGTGGCCAGATGCACCCCATAAGAACGTACGGGTTGCCGCAGAGCAGGACCGACAATGGAACGGGTCCCCAGCAGATACAGGCCGCTCAGAACCAGCGGCAGGACGAGAATCCCCCATACCCGCCGGCGCTCCACCAGGCGCAGGTAGAGCCATCCCACCAGGGGAAATGAAAAGACGACCGATTTGGAGCAGAGGCCGGCCAGATAGCTTCCCCCCATACCCAACCCCTTACCCCATCTACCTCTCTCTTCTCCCATCCTCACCAGAAACAACAGGGCCAGCAGATAGAACAGCCCGGCCAGCAGAGAGGAGCGGCTGCTGATGTAATTGACCGGTTCGCTGGCCAGCGGGTGGACGACGAACAGCAACGCCGCCAGCAGCGCCCCTTTCCCTCCTTCCAGCAGCCGCCTCCCCAGCTCCCAAACCAACCAGGCGTTGAGCAGATGAAGCAACAGGTTGATCAGATGATACCCGCCCACCTGATACCCGCCGATGGCATAGTTGAGCGCATAGCTGGAAAGCACCAGTGGCCGATACATGCGCGCCTCGGGAAGCCCCGAGAACATCCCCGGATCGACGAAGAATTTCGGCAGATTTTTCAGGGAGCGGATGTGCGGATTCTCGACGATCGAATGCTCGTCGTCGTAGTGGAAGCTGTTGCCGAAACTGTTGTGGAAGACCGCCAACCCACAGGCGCAGATCAGCACCAGCGCCATTCCACGTCCAGTCGGCATCTTTCCCATTTCTCCTCAGGACCTGGTCAACGCCCGAAAGATTTTTACGAGTTCTCCCCGCTCCTCCGGGCTGATCCACAGCAAACCACCCAGCGTCAAAGAAAAAGCTCCCCCTCCCAATAGCAGTCGGGCAAGTGCCACCTCACCCAATGTGGCTACCCACAGGCCGACCAGGGCCGCCCCACAGGAAAAACTTCCGACGCGTAGCAGACGTCCCCAGGGAAGCAGTTGGCTCACCTTCCATTTGAGGTGCCAGGCGATCAGGCCAACCAGCAAGAAAACCTGGGCGTATGTCGCCACAACCGCGGCCACCGCCGGTCCCAGGAAGGCGTATTCCGACTGCTGTGCCAGCAGCAGTTTTACCAGTAACACGCTCAACGACAGGTTCAAAAACAGATCCCCCAAACTCCCCCACAGAGCCCACTTCGCCTTCCCCATCCCCACTAGCAGAGGATTGTACACGGCGCAGCGCAGCGGCAACGCCAGGAGAAAGATGCGCAGGACCCAACGAGCGCCTGGATATTTCTCCGTGATGTACAGATCGAATACCGGCTCGGCAAAGGCGAACAAAAAGAAAAACAGCGGCAGGACGAGCAGCGACAATCGCCCGACTGCTCCTTTCCAGAGATCGCCGATCGCCTGCAGTTCCCCTTCTTTGTAAAGGCGACTCACCTCCGGAATCAGAACCGTCACGACCCCTGCCAGCAACAGGCTGACGGGAATTTCGATCGCTCCCAGTTCGTACTCGGCGAAAGTCTCCCCAGCCGTGAAGCAAATGAGGACGACAAACCGGTCCACGTAACGCGAGAGAGACCCCACCGCATCTCCGATACCGATGGGGCGCGCATAGGCGAGGAATTTCCCCAGACTCGACTTCTTCCATCCACCAGTTGATATTCCCACCGCTCGCCAGACCAACCCCAGCGCCAGCAGCAACCGCATTCCCCCGACGCAAGAAAAAGCCAGCATCACCTCCCGGATTCCCGCTCCCCATTTCGCCCCTACCAGCGCCACTCCGATCATCCCAACGGCCGTACCCAGCGCCAGTCCAGCCTGCCAGTGGGGTCGCTCCGCAGCCACCAGGGCCGCCTCTGCAAATCCCCCGGCGACCAGAGTAAAGATGTAGGGTAGAAAAGGTAAAAGGTAGAAATGCAATCCGGGGCCACCGGCCTGCACCTCCCCTCCCAGCCAGCGGGAAAGAGGGGTTCCCACCCAGTAAAGCAGGGCTACCAGCACCAATCCCGAAATTAGCAGACAGGCGAACGCTTGCAGTATCAGGCCCCCCCTGGCGGGACGGCTGCGTCGCGGAAAGAAATAGAGGAGACTGGTCGGCAGACCGAGGAGGAAGATTGGCACGAAGGTACTGCACAGGAGCCAGAGCGCCCGGTAGATCCCGATATCGCTCCCGGTCCAGGCGCGCACCAGGATGGCGTTTATAGCGAATATGCTGAAGGTGCTCGCGGCCCTGCCGACCGCCACGATACCGACCTTGCGGGTCAGCCCTCCCGCGACCATCTCAATCCGCCCGGACCGCCAGGACGCAGAGAAATCCCGGCCTGGGTACGATCCGGTTGAACAGCCGATCCATCGACCGCCAGCACCAGTAGGGCCAACGGCGGCTCCAGCGCGGAAAACCGGCCAGTTCGAGAAGTTTGTTGTTGAGCAGCACCTGTCGTTCGGTGCTCAGTCCGCAGTTGTGCAAATGTCCGTTGAGTTTCGACTCATCGAAGCTGTGCAGGTGGGCGTTGGCCGGGGTCATCCGATTGCAGTGGATGCAGAGGTGATGGAGGATCCGTTCTTTATATGGGACGCTGACCAGGGTTCGCCCGCCCGGTTTGAGCACGCGCCGGACCTCGGCCAACCCCGCCTCCACCTCCTCCAGGTGCTCGACCACTTCGGAAAGCACTACCACATCGAAGGAGGCATCAGCGCACGGCAGGCGGTATCCATCGCCGGCCAGGAAGCCGGCGATTCCGGGAAAACGTCCGCACGCGGCCCTTACTCCTGCAGGGGCAATATCCATGGCCAGTACTCTGGCACCGGCCCCCTGACACCGATCCGCCAACCAACCCGAGCCGCAGCCGATGTCCAGCACTCGCTCCCCGGATTGCAGGCGCAGAAGGCGCACCAGCCCCTCGAAACGCCGGTGCTCTGAAGCGTGACGCAGTCGGTCCAGTTCCCCGGGATCGACGATCGCCTCTGCATCCGCCCTGTAGTGTTCCCTGTAATCAGTCAGGGATTCGCCAGCCACCTCTTTCCTCAGATCGGCAGTCATAATTCCCATCAACGGGCCCAAAAGCAACCTGTGCCGCACTTCTCGCCGCTAAAAAAAATCCCGCCTGCGCGACGACGAGCAGACAGGAAGCATCCATATTTGACTCAAATTTTGCGTAAGAAAGGGAGAATTCAGGTGAGAGCGGCTTCGTTTTCCACGGTCTCCATCAAATTGACCCGCTCCAATGCCTCAATGTCGGCTGCGGGTTGCTTGAGGCTCTGTTCTAGTTGATTCACCACATCCTTGAGGGCGGTATGTAGCTCCGATCTTTCATCTAATCGAAGCTTTTGCGCCCCCACTTCCTCCTCGGCTTCGGCGAGCTTCAACCTGAGTTCGTCGATATGAGGCTGCACCGCCTCCATCTTTGCCTTCAGGCCGCGCAGACGGACAGCCGTGAGGAATTTTGTAGCCAGAACGCAGAGAAAAGCCAGTATAGTCCAGACCATGGCAGGGGTTTGTGTATCGCCGCGTGTCGGTTGTCCCAAACTTCACATATATTCCGAAATATAGTTCCAGTATACGTTTATGTCAAACTTTTGTCCTCCAAAAACTGTATTTTTTTATCTGTTTTTTTTATCTGGCAGTTTGGCTCCATGTTCTCATCCCCTCTCTCGATCCGGCTGAGAAAAACCTTCATTCCCCGAAAGACAGTGGATAACCCATATTCTGTCCCCGCTAGACGTTTTTTCCACCCTTTTTAGAAAAGGGGAAGTTATGGATCATCTTCTTCTCTCTCTTCAGTCTATATTTTATTTTTTAAATTAAATAAAAACAATAAATTAAATTAATTTTCCTCAAGCTGGCACACCTCTTGCTAAATCCCAGGTAACTCTGAGTGTTACCCGCTTGAGCCGCTCTTTAAACGAACTTCCGGAGACGGAAGTTCGGCAGAAGAGAGCGGCTCTATTTTTTTGGCCCTCTCTTCCAAGAGAAAGGACAAACCGTTCCTCTGCAGTTGGGGATATCTTCCCTGTCCATCCGACCATCCGAACGGTTTTACAGCGGCCCCACTCGGCGCGGCCCCCGGTCCATCCCCTGCATGGAAGCGTCAAAACTGCGATGGAGGAGGTCGAGTTTGAGACCCTGTGCACCCGGGTCATTCCACAGATCCTCGAACTCCCCCGAATCTTTCTCCAGATCGTAGAGTTCCCCCAAACCGTGCCCGTGGTACACCACCAGCTTATATCGGCGATCCCGATACATGGTGGCGAACGTTCCGTCCGGCATATCCAGAGCATCGTAGTATTCGCAGCGCACCGACTCCCTGTGCCCATCCGTTCCCGCCTGTCCGCTCAACAGCGGTAGCAAGGAACGTCCCTGCATGCGCTCTGGAACTTCCAGACCCGCCAGTTCCAGCAAGGTGGGTGCCTTGTCAATCAGTTCCACCAGAGCATCGCTCACCCACCCCTCTCGGAAACGCCCGGGACAGGAAAAGATTAACGGCACCCGCACCAGCCCCTCGTAGAACCGACATCCTTTCTGGATCAACCCGTGGTCACCCAGCATCTCTCCGTGGTCGCTGGTAAAGATGATCACGGTGTCGTCGCGCTGGCCGCTCCCCTCCAGCGTCTCCAGTATCCGGCCAACCTGGTCATCGATCAACTTTATCATGGCGCAGTACGCCGCCTGCAGGGTTTGGGCATCCCGTCGCGTGGCGATCTCTTCCCCGACCCGTTCCCCGTCCATTTTCGGCTGTCCTTCACCCGGCTTCCAGCCCAGGGGGATGACCGGGCTACCGATATCGAGTTCGTCGGGACACCGGACCTGTGATTGGAAATCGACTGCAGCGAGCTTCTGCTGCTGCTCCAGGTCGCTGTCGCGAAACAGCGGCCCGGGCATTTGCGCCGGATCGAACAAATCTCGATACGACTCCGGTGGATTGAACGGCGGATGTGGATCGTAGAGGTTGACGCTGGCCAGCCACGGCCCTCGCCGCTCCTCCCCTATAAACTCGATCGTCTTTTCTGCACACCAGGTGGTCTGGTGCAGTTCGGCGGGCACCCCGTTCGGATCCCGGGTCAACTCCTTCAAAGAGTGTCCCTTCTCCCGCACCCAGTCGGCGTAGTCGTGTCCCTGGGGCCAGTTGTCCCTCGGGGCATGGCTGTACTGCCAGTAGCGATACCCATCGTCGATCCGCGGTTCGATGCGCTGGTACGCGCTGGCCAAATGCAGCTTGCCGATCAGACCACAGTCGTATCCCGCTTCGGCCAGAAGGCGCGTTACCAAAGGCGGGTGTTCCGGAAAGAAGTCGTTCCCATTGCCGTTCACGTGCACGGCACTCGGATACATACCGGTGAGGAAACTCCCGCGGCTTGGCGTGCAGATCGGGCTCTGGCAGAAGGCGTGGGTGAAAGCTACTCCTTCTGCAGCGAGTCTATCGATATGGGGCGTATCGACGTGGCCGTATCCCAGCGCCCCGATCGTGTCGTAGCGCTGCTGGTCGGTGCAGATCCACAAAATGTTGGGACGCTCTGCTTTACTCATAATCCCTCTCCTCGATCCATACCAATCCGGCTCTCGGTTTCATCCCCCAATCTCTCCCTTCACGTGTACGATGTGGTTGTCCCCCCCGCACGCGTTCCCCGAGTTGGCCTGCCAATTCTTGGCGATGAAATCGGTGCGACCCGTTCCCGTTATCTTGCCGGCATATCCCATGTGGGCGCCCAGGTTGACGTCGAGCACCGTATGCTCCGCAAAGGTCAGATCCCCTTTGTTCAGGAACAGCTTCCACGTCGGCCGGCGCAAAATGTCGGTATCCTCCCTGTAGAGTTCCATCTCCGCCGTGAAGATATCGGGCCATCCATCCCCATCCGCATCCAGCAGTTGCAGGGAGTGTAAAGCCCCCAGATCCCGCTCCCGGTCGATCAGCATATGCGTTTCCCAGGTTCTGCCCTCGTCTGCAGAGCGCAGCGCCACGAGTCGGGCATTGGTCAACACTTCAGATTCGGCGATGATGACAGTGACCGAACCGTCTCCCACGTAGTCTCCGCAGACTACCCGCGTTTCCTGATCCAACTCCAGGTCCAGCGCTGCCTGGAAGGGGCGGAAAAGCCAGTTTTTCCCATCCCCATCCAGGTTCTCGAAAAAACCCGATCCAGTGGCGATATCCAGGGATCCGCTACCTGTAATGTCGTAGAGCGCGGTGCCGTCCCCCGGGTGCGATTCGGCCACCAGATTTTCCGCCCACGGGTCTCGCGGATCTGTGGGCACGGCATACCAGGAGATGCGCCCATCCTTCAACCTCACGAGCACATCCGTTCGACCGAGGCCCCCTATATCCCCGATGTGGAGATCGTGCGCCTTGCCCCAGCCGGTGGCCAGCACGTGCCGCTCCCATTCATCCACGAACGGATCTTCCGGCTGCTCGAACCAGTAAACGTGACCATCGACGCTATCCAACCCCTTGCCCAGCGGCCAGTCGGCGGCCACCACGTCCAGCTTTCCATTCCCCATCAGATCCGCAGTCCCCATTCCAACGGCGATACCGCTTCGGTCCGAAATGATGGTGCGGTTCCAGTCGGAGCCGTTCCAGTGATACCAGTTGAGCGAGTGCGTCGCTCCATCCCAGGTTAGCTCTCCGCAGAGGTAATCGGGCATCTGCGCCGAATTCGGGTCCTGCAAGTTGCAGAGCCACCCACCCGTGTAGATATGACTGGCGGGTGCCGTATCAATTACAGTGTAATTTTCGCTATTCATCCTGCGATGCCTCCCTCCAAAATGGTTTTCCGACACTGTCCAACTCTCAAAAAACCAGGGCTTGCTCGTTCAGAGCAACCCCCAAAAAAACTTCCCTTCGCTCTTTGTCTGGCGTCCATCCTCCACTGCTCTACTTCAACAATACCCAATCCCCTCCAGTCCGTCCATCTCCTCAATCTATGTAAACGGTGAAACCCATGCCGATCCCCCACCGACTATCGGTGTGGGGCAGATTCCGCACCCGATTGACCGGCGTGGTCTGGTAGCTGGTCTGCACGAAGAATCCCCCTTCCGGCCCCCCCATGTCGAATCCCGAACGAAACAGGAAGGAGGGTCCCGTGACGATTGAATCTTCTACCGGCCCCCGGAGTCTTCCCCGGGAATAGAGAGCCCCCATACTCATAAACGGTCTGGCCCCGTATCTCGAAACCTCGCCGTAGCAGGACAGCTCCGGCCCTCCTCCCCAGAAACTGCGGACGGGATCTTCCTCGTCGTTCTGCTGGACCATCATCCTCCAGCCCAAAGCCACCTTCGGAGCTACAAAGAATCCGAAACTCCCCCCGAACTGATAGGCGTGCACCGGCACATCCGGACCGTCGCAGCCCGGTTCGCAGCAGGGATCGTAGAAACCATCTTCGCCCTCGTCTTCGTCCAGAATCGGGATGATGATGTATTTCAGGGTTATAATGGCCAGCGATCCCATCGCTCCGGTCGCTTCCTGGTAGTATAGACTGCTCTCCCCCGAAAAATAGGCGCTTCCCGGTCTCATACTGTTCCCCCGGTAAGCCAGCACGGGTCCCGCATCCCAGATGCAAAGCAGCAAAAGGACGATCCAGAGCAACTCGAACCGCATCCGACTCCTCGCCTTGCTCCTCCATCTCCTCCCGTTTATCATTACAGATATTCTCGCAGGGGTGGTCTTTTTCGCTCCTCTGCATAATTGAACACCTCCTACGTCTACAAACGTCACTTTCCCCCGGGATCATGCGCCTGACTTTTGAAGAAGGCACCCTGCTGCTGCGCGATTTCGACGACGGCGGCCCGGTCCCCCCTCCCTTCGTCTGGGACCCCAGGGTAGACCTGTACCGCGCCCAGGCCCTCTTCTACCGGGATAGTCTCGAATTCCTGCGGCAGTCCGAAGTAGACTTCAAAAATACCGCTCCCCGCTACAACAGGCTGAAACTCGTTCCCCAAGCTCTTCCCGATCCACATCCACACCAGTCGGAGAGCATCGAAGGGTGGAACCAGCACGGCAATCGGGGCGTTGTCGTGCTCCCGACCGGCTCGGGCAAATCCCAGGTCGGCCTGATGGCCATCTCCCGTATCCAGCGCTCCACCCTGGTCGTCGCCCCCACCATCGACCTGATGAATCAATGGTACGACCTGCTGTGTGCCACCTTCGACGTGGAGGTCGGCCTCCTCGGCGGTGGCTACCACGAGCTCCAGGACCTGACCGCCGCCACTTACGACAGTGCCTACATGCACATGGAACGGTACGGCAACCGCTTCGGTATGGTGATCTACGACGAAGTCCACCACCTGCCCGGAGAGATGTACAGCCACGCCGCCGAAATGTGCCTCGCCCCGTACCGGCTGGGTCTCACTGCAACCCCCGAACGCGCCGACGGCCGCCACCTCCTCCTCGACCGGCTGGTGGGCCCGGTCGTCTATGAAAAGGGAATCCGCGAGCTGTCCGGGGACTATCTGGCCGACTACCGCGTCGAGCGCCGACAGGTGCAGATGGTGGCGGAGGAACGCGCCGCATACGAAACCGCCCTCTCCGAGTATCGGGCCTTCCTCGAGAGTAAAAACCTGCGGCTCGGTTCCATCAACGGATGGCAGCAGTTCGTCATGCTCTCCTCGCGCACCAGCGAAGGCAGGCGGGCGATGCTCGCCTATCGCCAGCACCGAAAAATAGCTCTGGGCACCTCCTCCAAAATCCGCGTGCTCGAGGAAATCCTCAAAGCCCACCCGCGCGACCGCATCCTGGTCTTCACCAACGACAACGAAACCGTATACCAGATCTCCAGGACCTTCCTGGTGCCGGCCATCACCCACCAGACGCGGACCAAGGAGCGCAAGGCTATCCTCGAAGGGTTCAACCGGGGTGACTACCTGACGCTGATCACCTCCAAGGTGCTCAACGAAGGAGTCAATATCCCCGAAGCCAACGTCGCCGTGGTCCTCTCCGGCTCGGCCACCATCCGTGAACACGTCCAGCGTCTGGGCCGCATACTCCGCCAGCGCGAGGGCAAAGAGGCAACCCTCTACGAAGTGATCTCAAAAGACACGGTCGAAGACCGCATCAGCCAGCGGCGACGGCAACACGAGGCATACACAGAGGTGGAGGAGGCCTGATGCTCACCTCCGATCTCCTTCTCACCCGCACTCGCGGCCCCTACATCGAACCCCGCTACATAGACGCTGCCAACCCACAGTATATCACTCTCGCCCAGACCCTAATCGACATCTTCGCAGACCACGAGGGAAAAAAACGGGGGGAACTCAAATACGCCCTGGACCGCCACGAGGGCGACCGCACCGACTACCGGGTCCAGCGCGGCCTGGCCAAGCTGATCTTCGACGACCACTGCGAATTCCACATCGCCAGCCCGGTTCCCCCGGAGGAACTGCGCCAGGCAATCTTCACTCTCAGCCGTGAAAATCATCCGGTTGTCCGCGAGCCGGACGTCATCTATCCGGTTATGCGCGAGCACGTGCTGGAGCAGGTCGCTCTGGAGCACGCCATCTCTCTCGAAGAGGTGGACGACGGCATATACGCCGACCTCCCCGAAAACCACATCCTTTCCACCTTTGACGCCCCCGCTCCCAGGCAACTCCTCGACCGCTACAATCTGGCCCTCGCCCAGGCGATGCTCTACCGCTGTGACAGCATGCGCCTGAGCGTGCACCGCAATCTCCCGGTCCGCTACAAGCAGCTGTTCAAATTCATCAAGTTCTACCGACTGATACACACCATCGAGGGGGATATCGACGCCGGCTACGAAATCCAGCTCGATGGCCCGATGACCATGTTTCGCCAGACTCAGAAATACGGTCTGCAGATGTCCGTTTTCCTTCCCGCCCTGCTGCTGTGCACCCGCTGGAAGATGTCCGCCCAAATCGTCCGCAAGGACGGCCGCAAGCAGGAGTTCGTGCTCGACGATAAATGCGGGTTGGTCTCGCACTACAAGGACCAGACCCTGTACGACTCGCTGTTGGAGGAGACATTCGCCAAGCGCTTCGAAAAGGCGAAGACCGAGTGGGAGATGGAGCGCGAGACCGAAATCATCAACCTCAAGGAAACGGTGATGATTCCCGACTTCGCCTTCCGCCATCCGGACGGACGAACCGCCCTGCTCGAGATCATGGGTTACTGGCGACCTGAATACCTGCGCCGCAAGCTCGAAAAACTGAAGAAGGCGCAGCGGCGGGATCTGATCGTCGCCGTCTCGGGCAACCTCAACGTCGACGAGGAGGATTTCGTGGGAGTTCCAGGCGGAGTATTCTTCTTCAAAGAGCGCATCCAGCCGAAAGACGTGATCGCCGAACTCGAAAAGATACCCCCCCCCTCAGATCCCTGAAAAGACGCAGAACATTAAAAAAGCCGACTCAATGTAGAGCCGGCTTTCGTTCTCCCGGTCAGATGTCAGAATCTCACGCCAGTTCACAGAACCGTGTTCGTATGTTCAACCGGGTCCTCCCCAGCTAAACCTCCGAATATCCGAACACTCTTAAATCAAGTCGACTTCAACCGTCCATCCCGAGCACGACGATCGTCTGATCGTCCCCCTGGGGCGTCTCCCCCGCAAAGCTCTCCACTTCCGCAAAGATCATCTCGATCAATCCCTCCGAAGAAAGGTTCTGAGCACACCCTCGTCGGATCGTCTCGGCGGTGCGGTCGAAGTCGAACTGTTCATCAATCTCGTTGGCAGCCTCGATTATGCCGTCCGAGCAGAAGACGACGCGGTCCCCCGACTCCAGCCGGACTTCCACCACCGGATAGTCGGAAGTGGGATTGATTCCCAACGGGTACGCGTCGAGTTGGAGCTCGACGACATCCCCCGTAGCAGCTCTGTAGTGGAAGGGATAGGGGCAGCCGCTGTTGGCCATCCGCAAATTGCCGGTTGCAGGGTCGATCTCCCCCATCGCCAGGCAGATGAAAGTGCGATTTTCCAACATCTCGTGCAGCGTCCGGTTCAGACTGGCGTAGAGATTTTCTATACTGTGGCCGTACTGCATCTCTGTCTTGAGAATGCCGCTGAACATCATCACCGGCACCGCCGCCTCCATGGCGTGACCGGTGACATCGGCCAGGATGATGGATAGGCGATTCCCCTCACTGCCAAAATACTGGAAAAAATCCCCTCCCACCTGAGTGGCCGGCTGACAGCGGCCGGCGATGTCCACTCCCTTGATCCGAGGTTTTTCCGTGGGCATCAATGCCATCTGCATTTCGTGGGCGGTCTGCAGTTCCTTCTCCAGTTCACCGATGAGCGCCTGCTGAGCGCGCTGCAGATCTCGACGACGACGAACCGCGTAGACCGATACCAGTCCCAGACCGAACAGGGCGAATCCCAAACCGCCTACCATGGCAATCTGCACGAACGGATAGCGCACCTCCACCCGGACCTGCACTTCCTCCGAATAGTTCAGGTCTCGGTCCACAGCCTTCGCTCTGAACACGTACTCCCCCACCGACAAATCGGCGTATTCTATCTGTCCGTCATACTGGTACTTCCAGTCCTCTTCCAACCCCTCCAAACGATAGACATAAGCCATCTGCTCCGGCCGCGTCTTGAAACTGACTCCCTTGAGCCCAATACTCAGGCGTTCTCCCCCCCATGACATCGAAATAGAGGTAGCTGCTCCCCGTCGGTTCACATCTATGACGGCTATTCCGGGAGTGGTCTGCTGCGGTCGGTAGCGGGTGATTCCCATCCGGGTGGCGAACCATATATTCCCGTTCCCATCGGGAAGGATCGCGTTGACCACGTTGTGGCTCAGTCCATCCCTCCCGAGTAGATTCTGGAAGACTAATCCGTCGTACTGACTGACGCCACCACCTCTGGTCCCAAACCACAGCCGATCCGCTTCATCCCTGGCTATGCAGGTAACCTCGTCGTGAGCCAAACCGTCCGCCGTGGTAAACGTCACCAGTCCCGTGCTGTCATACCGACTCACTCCGCCCCCGTCCGTGGCAATCCAGACTCGCCCCTGCGCATCCTCCTGCACATCCACCACTGCGTCGTGCCCCAATCCATCCGCCGTGGTAAACATCACCAACCCCGTGCCGTCATACCGGCCCACCCCGCCTCCGTCCGTGGCAATCCACACATTCCCCCGACTGTCCTGGCTGATTGAACGAATCCCCCCGTGGACTGTCCCCTGGGCGACCGTGTAGAAATGCAACTGGTAATTTTCAAAATCCCCCCCGTCGTACCGACTAACCCCACCCTCATCTGTGCCAAACCACATTCCGCCGTCGCGATCCTGAAAGATCACCCGCACTCCATCGTCTACCAGGCCATCTAACGCTGTCAGCTGATCGAGTTGTCCCCCATCGTAGCGACTCACCCCACCAGGGGTTGCGAACCACATTCCGCCGTCCCGGTCCTGGAAAATCCCCCGCACCTCATAGTGGCCCAGACCGTCCTTCTCCCCCCATTGGCGGACGTCATTCCCTGCCAACCGAAAAACCCCTTCCCGCGTTCCCAACCATATGGTCCCCCCATCGTCTTCCAACATACACAGGACCTCCCCCTCGATTCCCACCTCCACGAGGCGCGTGCCTTCGTAGCGCAGAACGTCTCCCTCAGTTGCTGCGAACCACAAGGCCCCCCAGCTATCCACCAATCCCCTCAGCAATTCGCCTCGATCGTCCCCATCCGCCGCCAGCACGGCGAATTGGCCCCCATCGAAACGGCTGATCCCGTTCTCCTCCGTGCCAAACCACAGATTTCCCTCCCGATCCTGGTAAATCGCTCGGAAATCTCCTCCCTCTGTATCAATTCTCCGTATTACATCAGTCGCCCCTTGCTTGCCAAACAGATAGAGCCCTTCATTGGTTCCAATCCACATTTCTCCTCCGCCACCGGCAGAAAGCACCTGGATTTTTTTTCCCAAAGTCCCCAATGCCGGTGAAATTACCCCATCCTCGTAAAATGCCAACCCCTCATCAGTCCCGATCCAAATCCGTCCCCGCTCATCCTGATTCAGCGCCAGCACCCGCTTTCCGGGCAGGCCGTCCTCCTCGTCGAGACAGGTGAGTTCCCCATCGCCACTGCGACAAACACCCCGGTCAGTCCCCAACCAGAGAGTTCCCCCATCCTCCTCGAACATTGCATTCACCCCTACGTCTTCGAGTCCGGAGGTCGGAAGGAAGTCTACGAACTGCGCCCCATTGTAGCGGTACAGCTCATCGTTCTTCCATTCAAAGAACCACAGGTAACCTTCACTCTCTTGAAAAATCAGGTCGCAGTATTCATCGGGAAATCCCTGTTCCGCGCCATATTTTCGGAACAGTTTGCCGTTGAAAAATGTGCGTCCGAACCACAGATTCCCCTCCCGATCTTCCCGAATCGTTTGAGGTGAATTGCTGGCCAGGCCGTCGCGAATGGTGAACGTCGTAAACTGTCCCTCCCGATAGCGACTCAAACCCCTCCCAGTGGAGATCCAGATATCTCCCCGGCGATCTTCGTAAACCGCCATAATACTGTTGGAAGGAAGGCCATTCTGCTTGTCAAAGACGGTAAACCCCTTACCATCGAAGCGACTCACTCCACCCCAGGTCGAACCGATCCACATATCTCCGCTCCGATCCTGGTAGATGTGATCAACCTTGTTGCCCGACAGCCCATCGGCAGTAGTGAAGCGTTCCCCCTTTTCTCCGTCCCAGCGGACAACCCCTTCGGTGGTGCCAAACCACAGCATCCCGTCCCGGTCGGCGAAAATGGGCAAGTCTTCGGATGTACCGCTGAACCCCGTCACATCCTCCAGGGAAGCGTATTCCCGTCCGTCGAAACGAACCGCCCCCTCCAAGGTGTTAAACCACGAGTTCCCTTTCCCGTCTTCGTATCGCTCTGCTTCCAGGTACGACCACCAGTTATTTACAACGAGGTCACCATCGTAGGGGAAATGCGCCAGTTCACCCCCGGCATATTTCACCTGCCCTCCCTCAGAAGCAAACCACAGGGCTCCCTCCCGGTCTTCGTAGATCTCCCAAAGATGATCGATCTCCCCGAACAGAGAGTCTCCCCGACTCAAAGCGGTTAGGTCCCTCCCATCGTATCTCACAGCCATCTCGTCGAGCCCGAACCAGATGGCTCCAACGCGATCCTGATACACGGAGAAGACGCGCTGGGGAGGGAAGTCTTCCTCATCTGTGAGAGCAGTCCAACTCTCCCCGTCGAAACGACTGGCCCCCTCTTCGGTGGCCAGCCAGATACTTCCATCTCGGTCCTGGAAGATATCGTAGATATTCCCCTCGACCAGCCCATCCTCCCGTTTGAATCGAGTGAACATATCCCGGTTGAACTGATCCACTCCCGCCGTTGTCCCCAGCAGCAGGTTTCCCTTCCCGTCCTCGAAAAAAGTCCAGACTTCGTTGGCGTTCAGGCCGTCCGCTTCGGAAAAGGAGGCGAAGCGCTCTCCATCGAAACGGCTGACTCCCCCTCTCGTGGCGAACCACAGCTTCCCATCCCCGTCCTGATGGATGTCGAATACTTCGTCATGCGCCAGGCCGTCGGCCGTGGTAAAAGTCGTAAAACGGGAACCATCGAACTGCACCACTCCCCCACCGGTGGCGAACCACAAATGATCGTTCCGGTCTTGAACGATATCGCGCACACTTAGGGAGGGCAGGCCGTCTGGGATTCCCAGAGTGCGCCATTCCCCCTGCCGTAATCCGGTTCCCGCTTTTACTGACCTTCCTCCACCCTCCTCCTGGTCCTCCCGGCCGCGCTGCGGCAAAATCAGTGCGAGATCGACAACCCCGTCCCTCAGGACTTCGACATCGACCGTTTCTCCCCCAACTTCGACCGCATATCCACCGACCGGGATTTCCACGGAGAATCCCCCCTCAGGCGCAATCTCCGGACGCAACCACAGCACTTCCGAAGCCAGGGAGCGTACAGCAAATAGGTTTCGCCTTCCCTCCCACTCCTCAAGATTCAAGTGCCCCTGCAGAACTCCGGTACCCCCTCCTTCAGGAAGCAGGATTGCATCTCCCCTGCGCTCCGGCACCTTCCGCTTGCGAGTCCCTTTCCCCCAGGAAAACCAGGTCTTCGAAACCGGGCTGTCCTGGTCCCGGATGGCTACATCCAATCCCAGACTCTTCCTCGGATTAAGACGGACCGAATGCACATCCCCTTTCCTGGACAGCATTCCCTCGTGTAGTGTCTTTCTCGCCCCACCCAATCCCGGCGTGCTATCACCTACTTCTATTCTCCATTCGTAACGGAGGGTGTTTTCTTCCCTGGTCTGCTCCAATTCAACCCCTTCCCAAGGCTGGAGGCGACCCCGCTGATCCCGCACCTCACGCACCTCACCGTAGGCGGCGTACATCACTGCTGGAGAATCCCGGTCTCCGTGGAGCAGATCCAGATACACCTCGCAACCGTCCTGGGCCTCCTCCTCCGCTCCCACCAGAATTGCATCGTCTTCCACTTCCACCGCCAGATACAGCGCATTCTCATGGTTATCGTATCCCAGGCTGAACCAGCCCTTCAGATCATTCCCATCTTCGGGCCGGTCCCCGTATCCAAACCGTGCGATCGAGTACCGACGTATCCCGGCCGGCCAGTCCGAGAAATCCCCGTCTATAGCGATCTCCCCGACTGGAACGGCCAAAGCCACACTACCGTTGTGAGCTCGTGCTCCAGTACCTGCCCCAAGGATGAAGAAGAGGAAAAGGACCAAAAAAAAGGTCCGTTGGCGGGAAGGATAGTGGTATAAATGCATTACGCCTCCGCTTCGTCCCCCAGGTCGTCCAGGCGTCGACGCAACGATAGCGAGAGGGGCAACAGGATGCCATATCCGAACATGAGAGCGTAAATTTGCGTCAGAAGCGTGAGGGCCATCCCCGGGCCGATGGCGGCGGGATCGTCCATATTCCTCAGCATTATCATGCACCCGAGCAACGTACCCAGGACCCCTCCGCCAATACAATAGGTTCTCGCTCTTCCGCAAACCGCCATGCCGTAGAGCAGATCCCCGCGATCGGTCGTTTTGCCAAAAAGAATGCGCAGGATGCGCTTGCGACGCGGTCCAAAGGAAGCCATACAGGCGGTAATCATCATCCCCCCGACAATTAAGGCCGAAGCCGGATCGATGAGATAGGCCACCGGGTCGAGACCGACCCCGATGACGACCAGGACCACCAGCAGCAAAAAACCAAATAAAGTATACATCGATCTATTTCCTCTTTCTCCAGCCGGGTGCTCCAGCCGGATCTCACGTTCAAAACATGTAGAAGGTGATACCCAGAAAGAGACAACTGGAGAGGAAACCGCTGCTCAGGAGCAGCATTTCCAGCCCGGTTTCGGAGAATTCTATATTCGTCTCTCCCCTCCTCAGCAGGTAGTGTTCCAACCGGGTCTGCAGGGGCAGCAGGAGGAAGCAGCCGATGAGAATTCCCCAGAAAAGCCCGGTTAACCCCAGGGCCATGTTCTCGCTCAAACTGCTCGGGTCGTCGAAGTCCTTCAAGACCCTGATTGTCGCGCTGAAGACTGTGAAAAACCCCCCGCTCAACGCCCCGTACCGTCCGGCGCGCAAGAAAGTGATCCCCCGACGGGCTTCTTTGATTGCCGGTTCCCGCGCAAAAATGCTGCGACAGCCCGTTTTAAGACCGGCTCCGAGCGCCATCACTCCCCCTCCCAGCGCGGTCCCCAGAACGATCAGATAGACGGGGGAAGAATACCACAACAACGTAACATCTCCGACGGCGAGGAGCACCAGGAAGACACTCCCGAAGTACCCCAGGAAATAGTAGAGTATTGAATAGAACACAGTATTAACTCCTCTGCAGAAGAGGGCCGGCTTGCTTCCATCTGACTCCGGTAGTTGATCCTTTGCAGCTTGCTTCGCCGACAATTTTGACAAATATACTTAATCCCCGAATCCAAGGAACACCCAAAGCACATCTTTTTTTACAATTCTCCCTCTTCTTCTTTTTTGATCAGCTAAAAATCATAACAATAACAGTATCTTACACCTTTTTATTTCTATTTTTCTTGCATATATCAATTAATCTTGATATATTGTTTTATACTTTTTCTTATTAAGAGATATCCGATACCTTTCCCTCTTTTCTTCGAAGAATCTCCTGACGTAAGGGGATTCTCGAAGCGAATCGACATCAAATCACAGGCAAACGGACCATGAGTCACTTCCTCGACCATCTCAAAACCTCCCCCCTTCTCGCCGACGGCGCCACCGGTTCCTACCTCTTCGAGCGCACCGGTCGTCTGTCGGAAATGAACCACGTGTACGAGGCGTTCAACGCCGATCGTCCCGAACAAATTCTGCAGGTCCATCTCGCCTACCTGCAGGCAGGAGCCCGTTGCTTGACCACCAATACCTTCGGCGCCAACCCGACTCACCTGGTCCCCGTCGATCAGGGTTCCCGCGTCGCCGAGTTGAATCGTGCCGGAGTCCGGGTAGCCCGTCGGGCAATCGACGCCTACCGCGAGCAGACCGGCAACCCGGACGATTTTTTTGTTATCGGTTCCGTCGGCCCGGCCCGAGAAGACATCAAGTCTGCCGAGGGGATCGCAGAACTTTACCAGGAGCAGTTCGAAGCTCTCGCCAGCGAAGGGATAGACGCCATTCTGCTGGAAACCTTCACCTCCCTCGCCCAAATCGACGCCCTCGTCCGCCAACTGCAGAGCCTGGCTCCCGACCTTCCCACTATCATTCATATGGCCCTCCACCAGACAGCGGATGGTGCCTGGAATCAGGATCCCCGCCAGTTCGTCGAAACGGCGGTCGATCTCGGTATCCCCGTAGTCGGCACCAACTGCTGTGCTCCCTGGGAGGCGGAAGCCTTTCTCGACGCCGTCGAAAATCTCGAAGCCGTCCGCGAGGGCGAGATCCAGCTCTCCGTCATGCCCAATGGGGGCGACTTCCAGCGCATCGGCCACCGCTTTTTGACCGGCGTCAATCCCGAATTCATGGGCCGCTTCGCCCGCGATGTCGCCAACCGCGGAGTGCGCCTGATCGGCGGTTGCTGCGAAGTCCACCCGCCGCATATCAACGAGATGCACAACTATCTGCAGAGCCGCCAGGTAGGCGGCCCCGTAGTCCAGGTGGTGGAATCTTCCGCCGCTCTGCAGCCAACCGGGGATGCGGTCAAAAAGGGCAACGGCCGACTTTCGCAAAAGCTCATGACGGGGGAATTCGCCGTCAGCGTCGAAATGCTCCCCTCCCGCGGCACCGGCGGCCTGAAGTCAAAAATCGACTTCGTCGCGGAACTGGCCGCATCCGGCCTCGCCGACGCCCTCGACCTGACCGACGGCTCGCGCGGCATCCCGCTGATGCCCCCCGGCGATCTGATCGGCGTCATCCGCGAGCGTCTCGGCTGGTCGGCCGAAGACCGCCTGGAAATGATCCCCCACTTCACCGCACGCGACCTCAACGTGATGGGGCTGCAGAGTCGGCTGATCGGCTACTGGGCTCGGCACATTCACAACGTCCTCTTCGTCACCGGCGACCCTCCCAAAATGTCCCCCACCTACCCCCGCTCCACCGCCGTCTTCGACCTCGACTCGGTGGCCATGATCCGCTATGCCCACTCCTTTCTCAACGCCGGTGTCGACTTCGGCGGCCAACCACTGGGTAAGCAGAAGAACCCGCGCACCCGCTTCACCATCGGCTCCGGCTTCGAGCCCGAGGCCGTGGATCTTGAACGCGAAATAGAAAAGCTTGAGCGCAAGATCGACAGCGGGGTAGACTACATCATGACCCAACCCGCCTTCCGCTTCGAACCCCTGGAAACGGTCGCACCGTTCCGCGACCGGACGGCTTTCTTGATCGGCGTGCTGATCCTCACCAGCCTGGGACACGCCCAGCGCATGGCCCAGGTGCCGGGTGTCATTGTGCCGAATTCGGTTTTCGCGAGAATGGAGAAATTCGAGGGAACTGGAGATCAGGCAAAGGTGGGGCAGGAGGTGGCCGTCGAGCAGGTTCGCTGGATCAAAGAGCAAGGTTGGTCCGGACTGTACCTGATGTCGCCATCAACACACAAACCGGTGCTTGACGTGCTTGTAGAAGGACTTTCTTGAGATGTTAAATATATATTTTACAATGCTTTGCGCTTAAAATATTCTGTTTCCATATTTTATCTTTGCCGACGCCCGCATTTTTAACTTTCCCCATTTCAAGAACGCCGATCCCCGAACTGCCCCAGCACAAAACGCTCCGCCTGTTCCCTGTCCACAATCCGCCCCTCCAGCTGTTCCTCCTCCAGCGCGTCGAAAATCTCTCGGAACAGCCGCCCGGGAGGGAATCCCATCTCGATCAGATCCCTGCCCGTGAGCAGCCGCTGCGGCCGCAGTTCTTCCTCCCCCGCCGCCAATCGCTCCCGACAAAAGTCGTACAGGTCCAACTGGGCGTGGCAGGCCAGGCAGTCCACCCGGTGGAGTTCCATCAGTTCGGGGAAGTACTCTTCGCGCAAGAAACGCTTCAGCTTGCCGGCACGCATCTCGCCGACGTGGCGGAAACGCATGTGGTGGGCGATCAGCTGACAGATCCGCTCGGTGTCGTCGTTCGACATGCGCAGTCGGCCGCAGATCCCTCTCGCCATTTTAGCCCCCACCGCGTCGTGCCCGTTGAAGCGGATACGGTCGCTCTCTTCGTAGGTCGGAGGTTTTCCGATGTCGTGCAGCAGCGTCCCCCAGGCCAGTGTCGGCTCGGGGTCTTCCAGCTTTTCCAGGGCCAGCTTTACGTGCGTCCACACATCCCCTTCCGGGTGGAACTGCTCCGGCTGCCCCACCCCGTCCATCGCCGCCACCTCGGGCAGCAGCACCTCCAGAAGCCCCGCCTCCAACAGCAGTTGCATTCCCCGAGCGGCCTGGCCATCCGTCAGGATTCGGGTCAACTCATCGCGAATTCTCTCGGCGCTGATCTGCTCTATCTTGCCGGCCTGAGTGCGGATTGCGGCAAACGTCTCCGCTTCGATCTCAAATGAAAAACGGGCGGCGAAACGCACCGCCCGCAGCATCCGCAAATAATCCTCGGCAAACCGCTGACTCGGGTCGCCAATGGCGCGGATCAGTCTCCGCTCGATATCCTCCCGTCCCCCCACGTAGTCGATCAGCTCCCCGGTCACCGGCTCGCGGAACATCCCGTTGACGGTGAAGTCCCGGCGCTGCGCGTCCGCCTCCGGTCCGGAAAATTCCACCTGTCCGGGTCGTCGCCCATCCAGATATTGGCCATCCCGTCGGAAGCGAGCCACCTCGTACTGCCCCTCCTCGAGCACTACGATGACGACCCCGAACTTCACTCCAACCGGAATCGTTCGCTCGAACAGCCGCATTACCGCGCCGGGGTCCGCGTCGGTGGCCACATCCCAGTCCTTCGGCTGCAGCCCCATCAGCCCATCGCGCACGCATCCCCCGGCCAGCAGGGCGCAAAACCCCTGCTGCTGCAACCGTTCGACGATCTGCAGAGCCCCCGGATCGACCATCAGCGGATCTTGAAACTCTCCACCCGGCTGACCGAATTCTCCTGCCCGTTCTCCCGAGTGCTGGAAATCAGCTTCCAGTAGTAGAGCTGTCCCGATTCCAGGCTGGCCGTCTCCCTGCCGCTCACCGTCCGTCCAACAAAAACCGCCGAAGTGTCACTGGTCAACGGCACCGCCGAAATTTCACCACTGGTAGGCGAGGTGGTGACGATCACCTGATAGGTACTGGCCCCGAGCACCGGCCGCCACGAAAAGGTCGGCTCGGGGGAGGTCAACGCCCCCTTCACCGGTTCCACCAGTTCAGCCGGAGGAAGGGCCACGTCCCTCACCTCGTTCGAAATCGGGCTCTCCTTCCCACCTTTGTCCACCGCTGTCACCTTGTAGAAATAGAGAGTCCCCACCTCTACCTCTTCGTCCACGAAGCGGGGAACCTCCACTTCGGCCAACAACGGATCTTCACCGATGGCGAAACCTTCCTCCGTCGAGCGATATACCCGATATCCGACCAGGTCTGTTTCGACGTTGGCGTTCCAGTCCAGGGAAACGTCGATCGCTCCCTGAGCGAGAAGGGCCAGATTGTGGGCAAAGGCGCGCAGCCCGGTCGGTGCCAGCGGTGCCAGGTTGTTGAACGGCTGGCCGCTGACCGAATTGGACGGTCCACTCTCGTTGCCGGCCGCATCTACCGCAGTTACGTAGTAGGTATACTCCGCTTCGTAATGCAGGCCCTGATCCTGAAAGATCGTCCGGAAGGTGGAATCCACCACTACCGCCGTCTCCCCATCCTCTGCCCGATAGACTTTATACCCCACCTCTTCGCTCTCCTCGTCGACCACCTCCGCCCAACTCAGCCACACCTCCCCATCGCGGATCTTGTCGACCCGCAGCGGGGACGGAGACGGCGGCGCCGTCTGATCTCCCCCCGTATCCGACCCACTGGAACTGTCGCCGCCGCAGCTCCACAGTGTGCCCAAAAGCGCAGCGAGAACCAAAATTCCTGTCGTGCGTTTCATTCACTACCTCCCCTTTTGTCGCGTACTGTAGATCAAAGGTATTATCCCGGCCCCAGATTCGGCAAGCGCCTCTTCTCTTGCCCCCTCTACCGTTCGCGTTTGACACACTCCTCTCAACGCCCTATAGATTTCCAGACGGCTTCCCGGTTCCCCATTTCACCCCCCGACCTTTCTCCTGCAATCATGGCCGACGCACAAACGACATTCTTCCGCCCCTGGCACCGCTGGCTCGTCGGCCTTATGCTGCCCTGCCTGTTGCTTGCCGGCCTCCTCTGCTCCCTGGTATGGATCGAGTATCGCGAACAGCCGATCTCCCGCTGGTTGGGGCGCTATCTTCTCGAACGCAACGCAGGCCGGGAAACCCGCGGTGCGGTCTGGCAGGGAATCCTGGCCAGCCGTCAGACCCGCTCTCAGATCCAGAATACCCCGCCCCTGCCCACACTCGAACTCGCCACCCTCCCCCCGGCGATTCTCGGCAGCCTCTATTCGGTTGTTCAGCACTCCGAAAACCACCTGATCCTGCAGGCTTCCCGGCGGCGCACCCCCCTGGATCCCCAGCACCTGAGCGGAGCACAGATGCAGGAACTTGCCCATTCCCTGCAGATCTACGAACAGGGGAAGCTATTTTTGGGCCACGTCTCCCTGCCGCGCGATCCATTCCGCGTCCATGCCCATATCCGCGCCCAGTTCGCCCTCGAAGACGGCAGCCTCTTCCCCATCCTGCATCGCAAGCTGCTCGACCGCGATGCTCCGGAGGCGTGGGATTTCATCCGCATGTCCGCAGCCGACAGCCGCTCCTGGCGGGAATACCTGGATCCCTTTCTCTCCCTCGCCGCTGATGAAGACGGACAGACCTACCAGCGGGCTCCCCAGGTTGTCGAAGCCCTCCGCGGCCTGGTCAAAACCTGGGAAGACTCCCTGCTGGCTGCCGAGATCGGCCATCTGCGCGACGCCTGGGACACCAGCTCTCGCTTTCAGCTGCGCATCGTCCGCAACCTCGACAGCTTCACCGGACACGCCGTTCCCGCCGGAGAACTACCCGTCTCCTTCGATATACCCGCTCGCCAGGCTGAAGTTATCCTCGGCCTGGCTCTGCCTTCGGAGGATGCCCAGTGAAGACCTGGCTGCGACCTCTGGCAGTGGGCAGTGGCCTGGTCACCCTGCTGACCGTTCTCTTCACCCTCGTCCTCTTCTTCCTCTTCAGGTCGATCGTCGCCGATCTTCCCAAGCTGCCCGAAAATCCTCACGAGCTGGGGATCAGGCCGGGCACCGAAATTTTCGCCGCTTCGGGAGAACGCATCTTCACCTTCAACCAGAGCCGGCAGCGAGCCACCCTCGACCAGATCAGCCCGTTCGTCGTCCAGGCGTTGATCGCCACCGAAGACGTCGCTTTCAACCGCCATCCCGGCGTCCACTTCAGATCCCTGCTGAGTGCGGTGTGGGCAAATCTGACTCAGGGTTTCGGCACCCGGGGGGGGAGCACCCTGACCCAGCAGCTCGTCAAACGGCTGTTCTTTTCTCCTGAGAAGACCCTGAAGCGCAAATTCTCGGAGATGCTCATCGCCCTTCAGCTGGAGGCTCTTTTCGCACGGACCTATCCCGACACGGTCGAAAATGAGCGAGGTCGGTACCCCGTCTACAAGGACCGCCTCCTCGAACTCTATCTCAACACCGTGTTTTACGGCGCCAACGCCTACGGGATTACCGACGCGGCGACCATCTACTTCGGCCGCACCCCGGAGGATCTCTCCCTGCCTCAAGCCGCTCTGCTCATGGGCCTCATCAACGCCCCTACCGCCTACAATCCCCTGCAGAACCCGGAACGGGCAACCAAGCGTCTGCGGCACGTCCTGCGTCGCATGGCCGCCGTCGGCTTCATCTCCTCCGCGGAGCTGGAAGCACAGATCGAGATACGCGCCGAGGAGTTGGTCGATCCACACAGCATCCCGCGCAATCCCACCCCCTACTGGGTCGAGGCGATCAAAGCCGAAGTAGCCCGGCGTTGGGGACCGGAAGTGCTGCGCTACGGCTCTCTGCGCATATTCACCACCCTCGACTTGAAACTGCAGAAAGCGGCCGAAAAGGCGATCGCCCAGGGCGTCGGCAAGCTGGACCTGCGCATGGGCTTTCCCCTCTACAGCGACGCCGGTCTGGAAGAGCGGCGCGGCTACGTTCAGGCCGCCCTGGTCTGCCTGGCTCCCCGCACCGGCCAGGTCCGGGCGATGGTCGGCGGTCGGGACATCTTCGTCAGCTACTACAACCGCGCCCTTACCGCCCGCCGTCAGCCCGGCTCCGGCTTCAAACCGATCGCCTACCTGGCTGCCCTTCAGGAAGGAGTTATCTCCCCGCTTTCTCTCTTTGTCGATGAGATCAGGCACTACGAAGTCAACCGCAGGCTGTGGATACCGCGCAATTTCGGGGAAGAATATCTCGGCCTGACCACCGCCGCCTGGGCCCTGGTCAAGTCGGCCAACTCCACCGCCGTACAGGTCACCGAAAAGGTCGGCCCCCAGAAGATCGCCGACCTTGCCCAACGCCTGGGTTTCGAGAGCACAATCGGTCCCTATATGAGCATCGCTCTGGGAGTCAATGAGGTGACTGTCCTCGAAATGGCCTCCGCCTACGGCGCCCTGGTATCCGCCGGCCTGCACGTCGAACCAACCCTGGTCGACAGCGTGCTGGACTCCGAGGGGACCCCCCTCTTCGCCCACGCCCTGTCCATCCGCCAGGCGGTCCCTCCCGATCTGGCCTACCAGATGATCCACTTGCTCCGTCAGGTCGTCAATCGGGGCACAGGCCGTTCCGTCCGCCGCCTCGGCTTCACTCGACCGGCGGCCGGCAAGACCGGCACCACCAACGACAACACCGACGCCTGGTTCACCGGCTGTACCCCCGAACTGGCCGCCAGCGTCTGGGTCGGCTTTGACGACAAGCGCCAGCACAAGCTGGTCGACGAGAAAAAACTGCAGATCACCGGCGGCACCGGGGCCGCCCCCATCTGGACCGAATTCATGAAGGCGGCCACCGCGGGAACCCCCGAAACCGACTTCGCCCTCCCCTCCGGCGTGCGCATCATCGCCGTCGACCCGATCACCGGCCTCCCTCCTTCCGCCCTCCAGGAGGCTGCCCCGGGAGATTCGCTTGCCGAACGAGAACCTCCTATCTCCGTTGCCCTGCGCTCCCTCGAAATCGAAACCAAACCGGCCGACCTGCTGGCATTCGAAAAAGAGCAGGGGCGCGCGCTGATCGACTCGCTTCTGCGCGAAGCGTGGGATCAGCAGGCACCCCTGCTCGAGTTGCGGGATTGAGTCAGTCCGCTTTCCGAATCTCCCGATGTCAACAGTTTCTTCCGGGGGAAAAACCGGATATCGAGACATCCGTATGAGTCAACTCACCTTCCTGGCCTCCCAACTGCCGGTCCAATACTCTCCCATGTTCACCTCTCCCCTGATCACATCACCCTCGACCTTCCCCCTGAACCCGTAGGAGCAGCCGCACGCCTGGTAGTGGATGCCCACGCGCATCTCAACCACATTCCCCTGGACCCGACCATGGACCTCCTGCTCTCCGTATTGCGAGCGGTACCGGCCCTTCAAATCCTCCCCCTCCAGTTCGAGCTGCGCCGAGTGCCTCGCCTTCCCCCGGAGGAACTCCAACCTGATATCCCAGTTGCCGTTCAGATCGCTCATCTCCATCTCCTCCTGATGTTCCCAGAGTGCAAAGTTTGCCGAAATTCGTTCCTGGCTTTTTCAACTGAGAGCTGTCTCTTTCGGATCGACCAGAAAACTCCGAAGCTACTCTCGCAATCTCTGCACTAGTGGTCTGTCACATTAGTTTGCAGACGTTGGAATAATGACGCTCCATCTTGATGCGTGCATCCGTGCTGGCAAAGGTCCAATCGACGGTTCGTCCTTCGAGGTTGCGCCGATCCGCCCAAGC
>Ga0233430_1000534_pt1 | contig 68756 bp, 76 predicted proteins | sample SI_118_April2016_2_FD_179883 | JGI IMG/M metagenome (GOLD analysis project Ga0233430, IMG submission 179883) | Seawater microbial communities from Saanich Inlet, British Columbia, Canada - SI_118_April2016_150_MG | ecosystem: Environmental > Aquatic > Marine > Inlet | place: Canada: British... | reverse complement strand
TTATTTCGTCACTGCTCGGCTCATGCCTCCCAGCATTGCATTTTGTATCCAATCGCTTTGCTCTTGGACAAAATGGGAACGTTTTCTGCCCCCGTTTTTGTTTTTTAAAAAGGAAAAGATTTTTTTGTTTTGCCTCTCTGTTCGTACCTCACAGAGTTGGTGCTCACTACGAAACGAAGTCGTCTTAATGAGTATATTCAGTATAGTGGTAATTACAGGTTTTTTCAACGTACCCTCAGCATTCGCCTCGGGCATTACCGCTAGGGCTACTCGTGCCTAGATACTTGGTGTGTGCGGTTTCGCCTTACGGCGAACACACACCTCTTTATGGGGAGAGGAAGGAATCCTCTCCCCAGCTTCGTGACTCCTCCTCGCAGTTGTAATGTTATGTCTTCAGTGCCGTTCAGATTTTGTTTTCTTTTAATGTTAGTAGTTCGCTTTTTCGTGCCTACGGAGTCCGCCACTCGCCAGCCCCTCTCCTCATTTTCAATACAGACTGAAAATGGCTCCGCCTTGGATTAAGTAACTTGTATTTCGTCGGCACTCATACTTATCATTAACGCTCTAGCGGTAATGCCCTCGGACGACGACGCTTTCTGTTTACGCTTGTCCCACACCAAGTGCGTGAAAACGACGGCAAAGCTTCGCTTTGCAAAGTTCTAGGCATTTCTAACGCCAAACGGGACAAATGGTGTATTTGTCCCGTTTGGCTTATCTAAGTTTTGGTTAAAATTATTACTGCACTTTGATTTTCTTTTTTCATAACAACAGTAGTATATCAAAAATATTAAGATATGGAGATAAATAAAAAAACCTGAAGGGAACTGGAAGTTCCGCTTCAGGCGAGCATTATAGCATATTAAGGTTTATCTCATTTGAACATCAACTTGCTCAAGGTCTTAGTCCGCATGAAACAGGAGGCTGTATACAAGGCGGTGGGTCTATACCACCGCAACTGAGCCGCTCCGTCGCTTTATCAGTACAATAATACTATCATAACCAAATATATTTGTCAAGGTCTTTGCTTGACAAAATCAAAACAATATGCTTTACTTATAATAGAATTGATACAATAAAAATTAGATAATTAACTTATTTAGAACATTTATTTCAAGAAAGAGGTGTTATTATGTATACCGATGATTTGAAGAAAGCAAGTAAACCTGTCAGAAAGTCACTAAAAGCTGTAGTAAAATCATTAAAGACATTAGACCCGTGGAAACAGTTTATGCCAGTATTCTGGTTGATTGCAACATTACATCTTTTTGTCGTTCAGTTTCTTTTTTATTCAATAAAAAAAGTCGCTGGAGGTTATTGAAAGGAGAATTAAAATGAGAAGATGGATAAGATTCTTTTTAGGAAGTCCGAGACGTGCAGTTGTAACATTAAGTTTTCTTGCAATACTCGGGGTAATTCATTATTTTGCTCCTGGGACACTTTCAACAATTGCAAATGGAGTTGTTGGGGAATTAAGTCCTTTGTTGAGTATGTTGTTCTATTATGGGTTAGTATTCTTTTTTATCTTTCTCGGATTTAGGACTATGTTTAGACCTTTTAAAAAAGGAAAGGGCGCCAGGCGATAAGTATATGTCTGGCGTTTTTTTATTTTTTAATATAAACAAATAATGTCTCGAAGTCGGGCACGTTGGAAGTCTTAGAATGGGTAATAATTTTTTGTACTGGTTTCCAGTTCGGAAATTTTGAAGTATTGGTAATTACCATTGCACCTTTTTTTAATTCTTTATGCAATTTCTTTTCAAGCGGTGGCATTGTATCATACCAGAGATAAATATAAACAATATCAGCGTCTTTTAAATCAACTTGAAAGATATCTTCTTTTTGGAAATTTATTTTTTGTCTAAAAAATATCGTTTTTATTTTCGCAAAAAAAATTCTTATAGCATTATTATCTATACTGTAAACGGAAGAATACGGATATCGTCTTTTAATAGCAAGCGAGAGCGTTCCTCTACCACATCCTAAATCATAAAAATTATTTGTATATGGTTTATACTGGAAAATAATTTTACTTAGAACTTTAATTATCCGTCTACTTGTAGGTAAATCATGACCTCGCAGTATAGAATCTAAAACAAGAATAGAAAATAATATTGCAAAAGTACCAAGAGATAAAACTAATATTAGTAAAATAATATTGAACAGGATAATCATATATAATACTTAAAAAATAAACTTACAATGGCATCTGCTACATTTTGGGGTTTCCCAGAAGACGGAAAATGATGCAATTCAATACACGGCAAGCTATTTAATTCTAAAACTGCACATTCTTGGTTTTTCCAAGAATGTGCAACATCTTTAATCAAAAAATCAATGCCAACTACACGTATGTCAAAAAATTTAGCTATATTGCGAAACAATTGAATGTTATCAGGATGAACTTTTGGGGTCTCCTCAACTAAATCACCGCCCAACTTCAAAAATGGATCTTTTTGCAAGTATACAATCTCGCCTTTAGGTGGAATTGTGAAAAAATTATATTCTTTTTCTGACAGCAGATTTTCTGTTGTCTTATCTTCAGTTATTTTATAAAGAGTGAAATCTTTTTGCGCGCACTCACCTCTGCGAATATCATTATTTTTCTTATCAATAAGCTCGCGGATATTTGAAAAGCCATCGCCAACTATATTTGCCGGTACTTGTTTTACACAGGCGACAAAATCAAAATCAATAACTGTAGCTCTATAAACAAAAGTATCGGGAATAAATTTTTCTACCATAAAAACGGGAGAATAAACCATTGCCTTATTAATTGAATGTTTAAGTTTTTCTGTACCCTGTATGTTTGTAGTTACATGTCGGCTTACAGAACCGCCTCGCGGTTTGACCACCAATGGAAAGCCAATTTTATTTATTCCAAATTTGACCGCTTTATTTTTTTGCCAAAACCAAAAAATTTTACCGTCCGCGATTGGAAAGTTTCTTTTTCTGAGATGTCTTTTTGCTTGTCCTTTGTTATCTGTTAAACTGCTTCCGTATTTACCTGCAAAATCTGCGGTGGGCAGACCTTCAAATCTATAAATTTTTTCTTTATATCTTGCTTGAAAACGACCCGTATAGCCGAATGGTCCATGGAATGCTTCAAATTTTATTCCTCGTTTTTTTGCTTCTTCTATAAAACAAGTTGAGCGCAATTGAATATCGGCAGGAGTAAAATCATCCCGCATTGATCCTAGTCGTAATCCAGTGAAGAATTTTTCTGTGGAAATATCTATTAATCTACCTAATTTTTCAAATAGAAAATTTTTTGGTAGAGGAGGTAATAAATTTGCTACCTCGTCTAACCATGTCTGAATATGATGAACGGATGATATTTCACACTCTTTACAATACATCCTGCCTACTTTGTTTGCCATAGTTTCATTTAATTAAATCATCAATCATAACACCAAGGGCATCGGCAATTTTTTTAACAGTTTCAATTCTAGGGTCAGGTGTAGATCCAGCTTCAATCTTGGCAACTGTGTGAAAAGCCAAGCCTGCCTTTTTTGAAAGTGTATCTTGTGAAATACCGAGTTTGTTTCGGTATTTTTTGATATTCACAGAAATGTTAGATTTTTGCTTTGACATTATCGTATAGTTTTACTAATATAGTTATATGCTTCGTTTCAGTTGCTTATATGAACACTATATCGCTTTTTGTGTTTACGGTAAAGCAACTTGATAGAATTTTGACAATACCTCAAGTCGTTGAGATATTCACGAAAAATCGCCAAAAGGTCTTGAGAAATACATCATCCTCTCTATGTTCAAAGAACATTACAGAAAGAACAATATATTCATCTCAAGTCTGTTTAAACACACAGCAAAACAAAAAAATCTTTTCCTTTTTAAAAAAATAAAAAACGGGGGCAGAAAACGTTCCCATTTTGTCCAAGAGCAAAGCGATTGGATACAAAATGCAATGCTGGGAGGCATGAGCCGAGCAGTGACGAAATAAGTAAAGAAATTTTTTTGTTTTGGTTACGGCGGAACGAAGTGGAGGCGGTGGGGCGATAGGGTTACCACGGACTCGGGGCGTAGTATTGAGATTGAAGCTACCACGCGCGCGGCGCGTGGACTAATCGTCAAAATCCTGCGGATTTTGATCATACAATGTTCGAACTTCGTCCAAGAAACACCGCAGATTGAATGAAGTGAAATCAAGGATAGTTATGGGATTCGAAAACCTTGAGTAAATCGCACGGAGCACAGCGAGTACGATACGAAAGGTGTACAGCTCCTGTAAGGAGAGAAATTCCCATACTCTCCACATTTTTTCTATAAGAAAACCGCCCAACAGACAGATAAGACGATTCTCTTATCTGTGTTGAACGGTGGGGGGGGTAAATTTGTAACTATTTGGCAGCTTTTTCTTCAGGCTTTTTAAAAGGCCTTGCTTTTCCAACTCCGTAACAGTTTTTATCTCCAACGGTTGGAAGGTGGTCGCCCGGTATTACCATTACTGGGTCAGTACTTACATCACTGACTTTTGCATTGACGTCCTTCTTACAGAACTTACATGTTGTTACTATTGGGTCATCTTTTTTCATACCAATGAACTCCTTTCCGTTTAATTTCCTGAAGTAAATTCACCTTTATCTTCATAACGATGTGCTTTCAATAAAGCTTCGTCTAGAGGTAAGGGTGGCTTGAATACAATCTTAGTGATGTCAGCACCACAGGTGGAAACACGTGTTATGCTTGAACAGGCTGATGTAGCGTCTATTGATATATCTAATGCCATAGTCTTTCCTCCACACTGATCAGCTCCGATAAGCTGTTCTAATAAAGCTTCAATAACCTTCATATCTAGTCCTCCTTTTACGGTTCATTCGTTTAATTTATCTGAACGTAATATATAGGAATATACGACAAAAATCAATATCGGCTTTTTTAATAAGAAATATGATAAAATGGTTGGATAATGAAGAAGTGGGGGATTTTCTAATGACGAATAAATAATAAACTTTTTATGGATAAAAATGAATTTGAGAACAAAATGGCTGAAAGTCGACAAGGTCATAACCAGTTTCATTGGTACGTTGTAGGATTTGCTGGAGCAACTTTGACGATACTTTTTAATTTTATTAAAGATATTCCACACATTGAAGATCCATTATCCATTTTTTGTGTAAAGACATCGATTTGGTTCTTGGTATTAATTATAATTTTCTCTACATCAAGAAATTATATTTCCTATGTTATTACTAGTTTGTATACACAGTACGAAAGAGATAAAAGTGTGGATGAAAATGAAGCAATTAAATCTTATAACAGAGTTATAAATCTTACACGAGTAAGACGGGCTATAACATATGCATCTTTTATAATGGGTATTGTTGTACTAATACTTCTTGCTAAAACTATCAACACGATCTATTTAAGTTAAATCAAACATTCTTTATTTATGAAAAAACGCTGCTATTGGTCAATATATAGAACTAATGAATTGATGACACAATACCACGACGAGGAATGGGGTGTGCCGGTGCATGACGACAGGCATTTGTTTGAGGTACTTATATTAGACGGTGCTCAGGCTGGGCTTTCTTGGAGTACTATTATAAACAAGCGGGAGAATTACCGCAGGGCGTTTGATAACTTTGATGTAAGGAAGGTGGCAAAGTACGATGCAAAAAAAGTAAAAGAGTTGTTAGGTAATGCAGGGATAGTCCGCAACAAATTAAAGATTGCCTCTGCTGTGCGCAATGCAAAAGTCTTCATAGAAATACAAAAGGAGTTCGGCTCGTTTGATAAGTACATATGGGGTTTTGTGAAAGGGAAGCCGATTGTCAATAACCCTTCGACAGGCTCAGGGCAAGAAGCAAAGAGTATGAAAGACATACCTGCAACCACAGAGCTTTCAGACACTATAAGTAAAGACCTAAAAAAGCGCGGGATGAACTTCGTGGGTTCTACTATCGTCTACGCCGTAATGCAGACCATAGGGCTAGTAAACGACCACGAAGTAGGGTGTTTTAGATATAAACAAGTATAGCCACAAAAACCCCCTAAATACCTCGTTTCTATAAGAAATGAGGTATTTATACCACTTTTACCGAGGTCCTTCCTATGTGGGGATAACTTTATCGTTTACCTTCTATTATATTGACTACATCTTGTGCTGATTTTTCTCCAATACCACCAGCAAATAGCTCTAAGCTATCAAGTCTTTTTAGTAGAATAACAACCACAATAACAGACGTGACAAAAGCAGATTTAACAAGAGATCCAAGGAGTAATTCTATAGATGGAACTGTAGAAACCATCACCACCAAAATAATCGTTAATAAATAAATAAGTCTCATTTGAAAACCTGGTATTCTTTCGTCGTGCAATGCCACCATATTTTTTCTAATTTTCTGAGCATCGTGAAGCCCTAAGATGATACGGTTAGTTACTGAACTCTTAATACCATCAGTGCCAGATTCACTCACAACATTTTCTGTAAGCGTATGAATATCTGTAAGTGTTGTTGATTTGTTTTTAAGATGATAATCCCAGCCACCTTTTATGGTTTTTTTGTAGTGTTTAGATATAATCTCCCCGACACTTTTCTGAGCATTTGCTCCGTAATGTTGATATGCACGATATGTTGAAGACATTATACCGTCAAAGTTCGCAGTAAGTTTCCTGATATCGCTGTACCGTGTTGCTTGTCGAGCTATAAAGAACCCAGTAAAAAGTGCAAATAGGAACGTTGATAATGTGAGAAATGTCTTATCAATTTCTGGGATTCCAAAAACATCATAAAAATACAAAATACTTAATATAATAAATATCAATACGAGAATCGTCTGTAATACAATTTGTTTCATATACTTAAATATTATCACAAATAAATCTCTAATGCCCTATAGCTACGCAAACCACCTTTTTAGCTCCGGCTTTTAGGAGTATTTTTTTGGCTTCGTTTAGGGTGGCGCCGGTGGTGGTGACATCATCTAGTACTACTAGATTGCGGTTTTTTATAGTGTCTGGGTTTTTGACGCCGAACGAATCTATTACATTTTTTAATCTCTTATGTCTATGCAAGTTGGTCTGATGCGGTGTGTTTTTTATTTTCTGCAAGATGTTGGTATCAAGTACGCAAAAGTTATCTATCTTTACTAACTCTTTTGCCAGAAGCTCTGACTGATTAAATCCCCGCTCTCTAAATCTTTTTTTGTACAAGGGGATCGGGACTAGAATCGGCTTATAAAAATCCGAATACACACTAAGGTCCGAAAACTCTTCTATAAGGAAATCATAAAGTAATACTGCAAAGGTTTGAGCGACTCGCCTATTCCTTCTGTATTTGAGCGCCCAGACCATATGTCTTATTACTTCATCTCTATAATCAAATAGGGCATATATAGACTTGTTCTCAGTTTCCCTACCCTGCAATAGTTTGCTTGCCAGAGTCTCTGGAGTTTCTTTCTCTATTGCCATATCTAGCTCGCTTTTAGGAAAAAGAAAATCAAATACTATTCCAAAGATACGTTTAGCTTTATGCATACTTCTATATTATACTTAATATAATAATAAAAAAACTAATGGGATTATTTAATTTTGGAGGTAAAAAAAATAGCAGTGTAGTAGGTATTGATATCGGAGTATCATCTATAAAAGTCGTTCAATTGCGAAAGCGTAAAGGTGTCGCAGTGTTAGAGACGTATGGAGAGATAGCTCTAGGTCCGTATTCTGATATTAAGCTAGGAGTAGGACAGTCCACAAACCTACCAGCTGTAAAGATCGCTGAAGCGGTTACAGATTTAATAAGAGAAGCAAATGTAACTACTACTAGAGCAGGAATCTCCATACCGTTTTCTTCTAGTCTCGTCTCTCTTATTTCATTGCCAGCACTTGATAAAAGCAAGCTTGCGTCAATGATACCGCTTGAAGCGAGGAAATACATACCAGTACCAATATCTGAAGTTATGTTGGACTGGTTTATCGTGCCGGGCGAAGAGAAGCAAACCCCAGTCTCTTCTCCTGAAGCAAAAGAAGGTAAAAAAACTCCACCAGCCGGAGCAGCTAAAAGAATAGAAGTACTTCTTGTTGCAATCCACAACAGCACATTAAATAAATACAATGAAATAGTTCAGGCGACAAAGCTAGATGTAGGGTTCTTTGAGATAGAGATCTTCAGTACAATACGCGCTGTCATTGAGCAGAGCGTTACTCCAGTGATGGTTCTTGACATGGGTTCAGCTAATACAAAACTTTATATTGTTGAATATGGTGTAGTGAAGGCGTCTCATGTTATAAGTAGTGGTGGGCAAGACATAACGCAAACTCTTTCTAAGTCTTTAAGTATAAGTGTATCTAAAGCAGAAGAACTAAAACGTGATTTCGGAGTTAGTGATGCAGGACTAAACAAAGATGCAGATACAATAAATTCAAAAGAGATAATCAGTAGTGGGTTAGACCGTATTTTTAATGAAGCAAGCAAGGTTCTTATGCAATACCAGAAGAAGCATAATAAAAATATCAGTAATGTAATATTAACAGGGGGCGGCGCTACACTAAAGGGTATATTACCACTTGCTAAAAATCATTTTGAGGTAGAGGTGTCTATGAGTAATCCGTTTACAAAAGTAGAATCGCCAGCATTCTTTGAGAAAGTCTTAAAGGAGATAGGTCCTGAGTTCGCTGTCGCTGTTGGTCTTGCACTACGACAGCTTCAAGAGGAGGGATAATAATTATCATTATAATTTGTTTATGTTATTAACATATATGCTTTTAATACAAGTCATATGTAATGTATAATATACTTAAGTTATGGAATCAAAAATAAGCACATCTTTCATTCCTAAAAAGACCTTAAACACTGCACCAAGAAGAGACAGGGGGAGCAGTATAGGGGTTGTCTTTTTAATTACGTTAATCATATTTATCGGTATCGTCGCTCTTGCGGTAAGTGCTTTTTTGTATCAGCAATTTTTAGTTCAAGATATAAGCCGAAAAAAGAGCTCACTTGAGCGTGCAAGAGCCGCTTTTGACCCAAATCTTATCCAAGAATTGAGTCGCCTTGACGATCGTATAGAAGCTTCTAATAGCATTTTAGACAACCATCAGACGGTGTCGTCATTGTTTGATTTGTTAGAGAGCATAACATTAAAAAGTATAAGTTTTGATAACTTTAGTTATAAAACTGACGAGACAGGTCGAGTAAGTATTGTTATGGACGGAAAAGCATCAAGTTTTGGTTCTGTTGCGCTTCAGTCAGATGTATTTAGTGATAATAAATTTATAGAAGAGCCTATTTTTTCTAATTTGAATTTAGACAATAAAGGTAATGTGGTATTTAATTTTGTAGCTTTTGTAAATCCTCAGCTAGTCTTGTATAAGAACTTTATACCAATTGCTCCTGCAGAGGTAGAGGATAATAACCTATAATATTATGATTAAACTAACATTCCCAGCATTGTTCATAATTCTCTCAATCGGCCTATTTTTTATGTATGTAGACCCGACCTATACCAGTATAAAGACAACTCTTGCAGATGGAGATCAGTTTAATGAAGCATTAGACAAGTCAAAAGAGCTTCAACAAATAAGAGACAGGTTGCTTGCGCGTTATAATACTTTTCTAACAAACGACATCAACAAGTTGGCTAAATTATTGCCAGACAATGTTGATAATGTAAGGCTTGTACTTGATATTGATAACATAGCATCAAAGTATGGTATGCGTATAAAAAATGTAAGTGTAGACAGAGAAGGAAGTAAGGCATCTGGAGTTATAGGTCCGAGCAGTAAGCTTCATGAGTCAGTTAAGCTTTTGTTCTCTATTACGGCTTCATACAAAGACCTGATCTCTTTTGTAAAGGACTTAGAGAGTAGTCTTAGAATCGTAGACATTAGAGAGGTTTCACTCACACCACTTATTATAAGAGACGACAAGAAAGACGGTGAACATATATATGAATATGTTATAAGCTTACAAACATATTGGCTAAAGTAATAATTTTATTATATGGGAATTTTTAAAAAATATAAAAACATAATCTTAGGAGTAATAATTTTTGCTATTGCAGGATTTGCGTATACTCTTTTTATAGACAAAACTGATGAGGGTTTACTTACTTCTGAAGTAAAAGGAACAGATAATACTGTGTTAGAAACCGACCTTCTCTCTATTTTGATTGACCTTCGTCTGATAAAGCTTGACGATGATATTTTTTCTAATCAAGTGTTTCAGAGTCTAAGAGATTTTGGTCAGGATATAGTACCAGAGCCGGTCGGACGAGAGAATCCATTTGCGCCAGCTAACACAGGCATACTCACAGGGTCAGTGATTGAAATAGAATAAGTAGACACTTCAATATGAATATACTATCAGTATTAGCAGAAAAAAAAATAATCAATAAGAATGACATTCCGTCAATAAAAGAAGAGGCAAAAAATGCTGGTGAGACTATAGAAACAGTTTTAAATAAACGAGGTATTGATTCAGAAAAGACGCTCATTACAAAGGGCGAGTATTTTAACGTACCAGTATGGAGATTAGAAAATAAAGAGATACCTTTTAAAATCTTTAAATATATACCAGAAGAATCTGCTTTGCATTATAAAATCGTCCCACTTGGAATAAAAGACAGCATACTAGAGGTGGGTGTTATTGATCCAGACAATATAGAAGCACTTGATGCTCTTAATTTTATATCTTCTAAGATAGAGATGCCTTTTAAGGTTTATCTGATCTCACAAACTGATTTCAACAATATCTTAAAGATGTATAAGGGTTTTTCTGGGCAAGTAAATAAAGCGATAACAGAGCTAGAGACAGAAGTCGTTAGAGAACAAAAAGACGCAACGACAAGGAAGGGTAAAAGTGAACCTAAAAAACCTGTAATAAAAGAAGATGCTCCAGTAACTAGGATTGTCGCCAATGTCGTGCGGTATGCTGTTGAGGGTAGCGCTTCTGATATTCATATTGAGCATATGGGCGAGGCGGTAAGAGTACGATTTAGAGTAGATGGCACACTCCAGACGAACCTTATGCTCCCTGCCAAAATCCATCAGTCTGTCGTAGCTCGTATAAAGGTGCTTTCTTCTATGAAGCTTGATGAAAAAAGAAAGCCACAAGATGGTCGTTTTTCTGCAAATATAAATGACAGAAAGATTGATTTTCGTGTTTCAACATTTCCATCATACTATGGAGAAAAGGTTGTGATAAGAATATTGGACACGGCAAAGGGTATATGGAAATTAGAAGAAATGGGGCTTGGCGAGAGAAACTTGAGTGTTATAAGAAAAGCAATCAAAAAACCATTTGGACTTATTCTTATATCAGGGCCGACAGGTTCTGGTAAATCAACAACGCTTTATTCGATGCTAAATGAGATGGACAGAGAGACAAAGAACGTCCTGTCTCTTGAGGATCCAGTTGAGTATAATATTGACGGTGTGAGTCAGTCTCAGGTTAGGCCAGAGATAGGATATACCTTTGCAAATGGACTTAGGACAACTCTCCGTCAAGACCCCGATATAATAATGGTAGGAGAGATTAGAGATAAGGAAACAGCGCAGCTTGCTGTGCAAGCTGCGCTGACTGGACACCTTGTTCTCTCAACAATCCACACTAACAATGCGCTAGGTGTTATACCAAGGCTTATTGAAATGGACGTCGATCCGTTTCTTATTGCACCAACTCTGGTTATTGCAATTGCACAACGTCTTGTAAGAAAACTTTGCCCAGGTAGTGGTACCCCGGTCCCAGTTGAAGGAGGTTTTAGAGCAATGATTGATAAACAGTTTGCTGACTTGCCAGAGAAATATAAAAAAGAGATTCCTACAAGTGAGTCTTTGTATAATATTGAGCCTACAAAAGAGTGTCCTTCTGGTACAAGAGGCAGAACGGCAGTATACGAGATACTCGATATAAATAAAGAGATTGAAGAGGTAATTCTCAAAAATCCATCAGAAAGTGAGATTAAAAAAATCGCACGAGCAAATGGAATGTTTACAATGAAGGAAGATGCAATAATAAAAGCATTCAACAAAGAAATTCCTTTTAGTGAAATTAACACTTTAGGCGGAGAGGCATTAACATTAGATTAAAAGATAGTATAATTATTTATAATAATGAAAAATGTAGATAAAAAAGATACGGTATTGATTGTAGACGATGATAACTTTATGCTTGATATGTACGTGGTCAAGTTTAAAGAGCGTGGTTTTGATATTGATGCAAATAATGACCCTATAGTTGCACTAGAAAAGTTAAGAAATGGGCTAAATCCTATAGCAATACTTTTTGATATAATAATGCCAAATATGGAAGGTATAGAATTTATTAAGGCCATTAGAGAGGAAAAATTAGCTAAAGATGCTGTACTTGTAGCGGTTACCAATCAGTCAGAAGAGTCTTATGTAGAACAAGCAAAAGAATACGAAGTTGATGACTATATTATAAAAGCTAATACAATACCATCTGAAGTGTTAAATAGAGTAGAGGAGATTATAAAAAATCATAATAAAACTTAAATTATGGAAAAGCAGATAACAAATTACAAAAAAGAATTAGATGAGTTGATAGAAATCGTTGCAAAAGAAGCAGCGTCTGATTTACATTTGTCTAATGACAATAACCCTACAATAAGGGTAAATGGAGTTTTGGTGCCTCTTCTAAAAAGAAAAAAACTAACTCAAGAAGATACTCTAGGGTTTATAAAAGAATTACTTACTCCAGAGCAGAACGAAGAATTCTTAGCAAACAAAGAAGTAGATTTTTCTTATAGTCATAAAGAAGATCAGAGATTTAGAGGAAATGGTTTCTTTCAGCAGGGGAGTGCAGGTATTGCTCTAAGACTTATACATAAACAGATTAAATCTCTAGAAGAGCTTAATTTACCTCCAATACTTGAGACATTTGCCCAAAAGAAGCAAGGCTTTTTCCTCGTTGTGGGTCCGGTAGGGCAAGGTAAGACAACAACAATCGCTTCAATGATTGAGCTAATAAATAAAAGTAGAGCAGAGCACATTGTGACAATAGAAGACCCGATAGAGAACGTCTTTGAACAAAAGAAGTCTATGATTGATCAGCGTGAGGTTAAGATAGACACAAAAGATTTTAATACTGCATTGATATCAGTCTTTCGTCAGGACGTAGATGTTCTTATGATTGGTGAGATGCGAGGACCAGAAACAATCTCAGCTGCTGTCACAGCTGCAGAAACTGGGCATTTGGTATTCTCAACACTTCATACAAACAACGCTGCGCAAACAATAGATAGGATTATAGATTCTTTCCCAGAAAACGGCCAGGACCAAATCCGAATGCAACTCGCTTCATCACTTACTGGAATATTCTCACAACGTCTTGTTCCTAGGATATCTGGTGGTCTAATACCAGTATATGAACTCCTGATAAACAATAAGGCTGTTGCAAATCTTATTCGCGAAAAACGAACACATGAGATAAACACAGTTATTGAGACAAGTATGAATGACGGTATGGTTGACCTGAACAGAGGGCTTGCTGATTTTGTAAGACGTGGAGAGATTACTATAGAAGATGCAAAAGCTCATTCTCTTAATCCAAAAATGCTAGAACAACTTGTATAGAACATATATTAATGATTTATTATGCTTTTTAATTACACAGCAATAGACAAAACAGGACATGAAACAGCGGGTAGCATAGAAGCTCTCAATGAAGATGTCGCTATAAACTCATTGCAAAGACAAGGTCTTGTGATTGCATCAATTTCTTCTGCAGCAGAAAAGACATTCCTTAAGCGTGACCTGGCTTTCTTTGACAGAGTCTCAAATAGAGAGATAGTTATATTGTCTCGTCAGATTGCAACATTATTTGAGTCACAAGTATCAGCACTTAGAGTGTTTAAACTGCTTGGTGCAGAATCTGAAAATAAGCTATTAAGAAAAGCTTTGTCTACAGTTGTAGATGATCTTCAGGCTGGTAATACTATATCAACATCACTTGAAAAGCATGGGAAGATATTCACTCCGTTCTATGTGAATATGGTTAAAGCTGGAGAAGAGTCTGGTAAGCTTGATGAGACTTTCTCATATCTGGCTGATTACTTAGATAGGTCTTATGAAGTTTCTTCAAAAGCAAAAAATGCACTTATTTATCCTGCTTTTGTTGTATTCACATTTATAACTGTAATGGTACTTATGCTTACACTGGTTATCCCGCGTATCAGTAGTATATTCCTTGATTCTGGACAAGAGTTACCCATTTATACAAAAATAGTTGTAGGTCTAAGTGATTTCTTTGTAAATTATGGTGTATTTATAGCAATCTTTATTATTATAGGAGCATTTTTTATCTGGAGATTTAGCAAAACTGAAAATGGTAGATATTCAATCTCAGAAATAAAACTAGCTACACCGTTTCTGGGGGATTTATATAGGAAATTATATCTTGCTAGAATTTCAGACAACTTAAGTACTATGCTTTCAAGTGGTATAACAACAGTACGTGCTATAGAGATTACAGCAGTTATTGTAGGAGATGCCGTATATGAGAAATTGCTTAGAGAAGCAGCAGAAGATATTAAAGCGGGGAGCCCTATGTCAGAGTCCTTTTCAAAATATCCAGAAATTCCAAATATGGTAGTCCAAATGATGAAGGTTGGAGAAGAGACCGGTAAATTAGGTTCAATCTTAACCACACTTGCTAAGTTTTACAATAGAGAGGTAAAAAGTGCCGTAGATACACTAGTTACTCTTATTGAACCTGTTATGATTGTAGCGCTTGCTTTAGGAGTTGGTGTACTTCTAGCAGCTGTTCTTATGCCTATATATAACATCTCTTCTAGTATCTAGACTTATCCACATATCTGCTTTCAGAAACAGTCTTAAACGTCTATAATATAAGCTATACGTTATATTAGTAGATTTTTGAAAATCTACGAAAATAGGTCGTTTTGTTATTAAATAATAATTTATAAATTATAAAAATATGAAAAGAAAAGAGAATAAAGGTTTTACACTTATTGAACTTCTAGTAGTTATCGCTATTATAGGAATCTTATCATCTGTTGTTTTGGCTAGTTTGAATACTGCACGTACAAAATCACGAGATGCAAAGAGAGTTTCTGATATTAAGCAACTACAATTAGCTCTTGAGTTTTACTTTGATGCAAACGGTTCATACCCAGCAGCTTCTGATCTAGACATCTCATCAATGGTAGCAGATGGATATATTGCAACTATTCCTCATGATCCTGTAGGGACTGATGTAGACTATAGTTATGCAGCATTTGGTACTGGTACAGCTTGTACAGGTTACCACATAGGTGCAACACTTGAAGACAAAGATCATTCTGTACTTAAGAGTGATGTTGATGCAGCAGCAGTTACAACAGGTTTATGTACAGGAAGTACAGACTTCACTGGTGCAGTTGATGCAACAAACGGTGTTTACGACCTAAAGCCGTAATATCTATTAAACTAATTTAGTTTATAACAAAAATCCACCTTATTAAGGTGGATTTTTGTTATAATAAATCTATATGGAATCATTAGAAATTATAATAGCAGTGGGATATTTTGTCTTCGGGACAATTATAGGTAGTTTTTTGAACGTGGTTTCATTGAGATATAATACTGGTAAAATGCTTCTTGGAAGGTCTGGGTGTTTTTCATGTGCTAAAGAATTAAAGTGGTTTGAGCTTTTTCCTGTATTGTCTTTCATTTTTCAGCTTGGCAAGTGTACTAAATGTAAAAGTAAAATCTCTATTCAATATCCTATTGTAGAGTTTCTGACAGGAATTATTTTTCTAGGAATCTTCCTTAAGTTTTCAGCATTACTGTTTACTGCTCCTCACTATTTATTACTGTTATCTCTGTATTTTATGGTTATATTTTCTATTCTAATTGTAATCTTTATATACGACCTAAAACATAAAATAATACCTGACGATCTTGTTTATACATTTGCTAGTCTGTCGCTTCTCGGTATGTTTTTTGAATTTTCAACATTAGAGCTTTCTATACCAACACTTCTTCCGTTTTTCTCAGGACCTATACTTTTCTTACCCTTCTTTCTTTTGTGGTTCCTCTCTGGTGGCAAGTGGATAGGTTTAGGAGACGGAAAGCTGGCATTGGGTATGGGCTGGTTTCTAGGACTCTCTCTTGGTGCGAGTGCTATACTGTATTCTTTTTGGATTGGGGCATTAATAAGTGTCGCACTTATGCTATTTTTCTCGTTGAATTCACGTGATAAACGCATTACAATGAAGAGTGAGATACCGTTTGGACCGTTTTTGATATTGGGGTTAGTTTTGGTATTTTTCTTTGAGATTAATATCTTCAATTTTATATTATGAGATTAATGAAACACAGTAAAAACAAAGGATTCTCTCTTGTAGAGCTCATAGCGTCGGTGGCTATATTTACTATAATAATGTCAGTAATCCTTGTAAAACATTCAGAATTTTCAGGAACCCTTGCTGTTGAGAACCTTGCATATGATATAGCTCTTTCAATACGCAAAGCACAGGTTTTTGGATTAAGTGTAAGGGAATTTAAAGATGGAGGGAGTAATTTTAACGTAGGGTATGGTTTGCATTTTGATTCAAGTGCAAATGATTCATATATATTTTTTGTAGACGCAAATAGAAATGAAAAGTACGATGATTCATCTGAAATTATAGAAGTATTTGCACTAAATAAAGGAAATACAATATCAGAATTTTGTACACTTGTTTCAAGTAGTTCGCAAAAGTGTTCAGTATCAGATATTACATATTTAGACATAATTTTTGAAAGACCAAATCCTGATGCCATAATCAAAAGTAGTGCCGTAAGCGATTTGTATACTTCTGCAGTGATTACGATCGCATCACCAAATGGAGCTAAATGGGACATCACCACAATTACAACAGGCCAAATATCAATACAAAGGCAAATATAGGATGAAAAATTATAATAAAAAAAGTAAAGGATTTAGTCTTGTGGAAATGCTTGTCGCAGTAGCGCTCTTTAGTGGGGTGATGCTAATAGGTGTCGGAGCACTTTTGTCATTAATCGATGCAAATAGGAAAGCACAAGCTATTAACTCAGTTATGAATAATCTTAATTTCGCAATAGAAAGTATATCTAGAAATGTTCGTGTTGGTACAACTTATCATTGTGAGTCAAACGCAAGTCCTGTGCCGGTCAATATAGATAGTACAAAAAATTGTAAAAATGGTGGTAAGTTACTTGCTTTTGAGGCTTCAAGCGGTGACCCAGATGATAAGAATGATCAGATAGTTTATAGATTAAATGGTTCCGTTCTTGAGAAGTCAGAAAATGGTGGAGCAGCAGGCACTTTTGTAAGTATTATTGCTCCAGAGGTTTCAATAGAACAATTTGTTTTTTATGTTGACGGGACGTCCTCATCAGACGATCTGCAACCAAGAGTAGTTATTATAATCCAAGGAACTGCAGGTATTGATGACAAGACTAAGACTGAATTTAATTTGCAGACGACGATATCTCAACGTGTATTAGATATATAAAATGAAAAGAAATCTACGAAAAACAAAAAATAGAGGGTTTACACTTATTGAAGCACTTGTAGCTATAGCTATTTTAACTATTTCTATTGCTGGACCTATTACTATAGCGTCAAGAGGTTTAGCTTCAGCTGTGTTTGCTCGAGACCAGATTACTGCATTTTATTTAGCACAAGAGGCAGTAGAGTTTATAAGAAATAAAAGAGATGGAAATAATCTTGAGGACAATCCTTGGACAGACGGATTAACAGGATGTCTTGATGGAAAAGTATGCACGATTGATTCAAAAAATAATGAAATCAATGAGTGTATAGGGGGGACATGTCCGGTATTAAAATATGATGACAGCACAGCTTTTTATAGTTATGACAGTGGAGACGATTCAAATTTTACGAGAGAAGTAAGGATGACAACTATTAATGTAAAAGAAATAGCGATTACAACTACACTGTCATGGTCTTCTGGTTCAATTACTAAAAGTTTTACAGTAAAAGAACATATATTAGACTGGTAAAATATAATGCAAAAAATAAAATTAAAAAATAATAAATCATTAAAATCTAAGGCCGGTTTTGCGATTTTGTATTCTGTGCTCATAGCAAGTATTTTGCTGTCCATTGGTTTAGCGATTTTCAACTTAACAATAAAGGAACTTTTACTCTCATCTTTAGGTAGGGATTCACAGTTTGCATTTTATGCTGCGGATACTGGAGCAGAATGTGCTTTTTATTGGGATTTTCATGCAGATGCATTTGCTACATCAAGTTTATCAAGTATAGAATGTGCGGGTAATGTTATAGGTAATATGGGTGGTGGCGGATACGGTGTGCCAAGTACATTTACTTTGGACTTCTCTCCAGAGCCATATTGTACTATTGTATCTGTAACGAAATACGATGCACCAGCAAGAACAGTAATAGAGGCAAGGGGATACAATACATGTGATAGCGCAAATCCAAGAAGAGTTGAGCGAGCCATCAGAGCGACGTATTAAAATATGATTAAAAAAGAAATAAGAGAACGGTATGAGAAGTTAAAGAAAGCGATAGACAACTATCGTTATCTTTATCATGTAGAAGACAAAGAAGAGATATCACAAGAAGCCCTTGATTCTCTTAAAAATGAACTTGTAAAGCTTGAAGAAGAGTATCCAATATTTATAACACCTGACTCGCCTTCACAGAGAGTTGCCGGAGAACCTCTGAAAGAATTTAAAAAAGTTAAGCATAAGGTAGCACAATGGTCTTTTAATGATGCATTTGACGAGGAAGATATAAAGAATTTTGACGAAAGGGTAAAACGATTTTTGAAAGCTGAAACTGGAAAAGATGTTAGCCCTACTTATACATGTGAACTTAAGATAGATGGACTCAAAGTGGTACTTGAATATCAAAAAGGAAAGTTAAAAACGGCTGCCACACGTGGAGATGGTAAAGTGGGGGAAGATGTAACACTAAATGTTAGAACAATAGAATCAATTCCACTTAAACTTGAAAAAGAAATAGATATGATTGCTGAGGGGGAAGTATGGCTTGGTAAAAAAAGTTTAGAAAAGATAAACAAAAAAAGAGAAAAGTTAGGCGAGCCTGTTTTTGCAAATCCACGTAATGCCGCTGCTGGTTCTATTCGCCAGCTTGATCCGAAAGTTGTAGCAGAAAGAAACTTAGATAGTTTTATATATGACATTGCACAGCTGGACAGTGATGCACCAGATACTCAGTTTGAAGAATTAGGATTATTACAAAAACTCGGTTTTAAAGTAAATCGTAATTTTGAGCTTTGTAAAAATATAGATGAAGCAATTGGGTTTTGGAAGAAGTGGAAAGACAAAGCAAATAAAGAAGACTACCTAGTAGATGGCGTCGTGATTAAGGTAAATGAAAGGGAATATCAAGAAGCTATAGGTTATACAGGTAAAGCGCCACGCTTCGCTATAGCATTCAAATTCCCTGCAGAGCAGGTTACGACTATTGTTGAGGATATAGTGCTACAAGTGGGTAGAACAGGCGTTTTGACCCCTGTAGCGCACCTTAAACCAGTGTCTGTCGCTGGGTCTACTGTTTCTCGAGCAACGCTACACAATGAAGATGAAATAAAGCGCCTTGGTGTGCGTGTGGGTGATACTGTGGTCCTGCAAAAAGCTGGAGACGTGATTCCAGACATAGTGTCGGTCTTAAAAGAGATGCGTACAGGGAAAGAAAAAGAATATGTATTCCCAAAGAAAGTTTCTATTTGTGGCGGTGATGGTTCTGTAGAGAGAATAGAAGGACAAGCGGCATATAGATGTGTAAATAAAAATTCATTTACACAACAGAAAAGAAAATTTGAATATTTTGTATCCAAGAAAGCTTTCAATATTGATGGACTTGGTCCGCAGATTATAGATAAACTTTTAGAACAAAATCTGATTTCAGAGTTTGATGATATTTTTACTTTAAAAAAGGGAGATTTATTAGAGCTTGAAGGGTTTAGAGATAAATCAGCAGATAGTTTGCTTGCAGAGATTGAAAATGCCAAAGAAGTAGAGCTTGCGCAATTCCTTATATCACTTTCTATTGATCAAGTAGGTGAGGAGACTGCATATGATTTGGCAGACCACTTCGGCACACTCGAAAGTATACAGAATGCATCAGAGGAACAGCTTGAGGCAATACAAGGTGTCGGTGGTGTCGTAGCGCATAGCATCCAAGTTTGGTTTAAAGACAAAAACAACGTCGGGCTCCTAAAACGCCTCCTAAAACACATAACAATACCCCGCCAAGGAAAGCCCTTGGTAAAACACGAAGGCCTTGCCTTCGTGGGGATAACTTTCGTGCTAACAGGTACTATGGAAAATATGTCGCGTGACGAAGCAAAAGCTAAAATACGTGCAGTCGGTGGAAGTGTTTCAAGTTCAGTATCTAAAAATACAGATTATGTGGTAGCTGGAGATTCTCCTGGTTCTAAATACGATGAAGCTCAAAAACTCGGCGTGAAAGTTATAGATGAAAAAGAGTTTATGAAGCTTATAAGCTAGTGTGGTAGAATACATATTATGGAAATCACCGATAAAGACATAGAAAAACTAGGGGATTTGGCGAGAATTAAGCTCTCCGAAGAAGAGAAAAAAGGACTCAAAACAGATATTGAGTCTATTTTAGGATATGTTTCAGAAATCCAAGAAGTCTCTTCAGACTTGAAGCGAGATACTACATCTGACAAAAGTGAACATATAAATATAATGCGTGAAGATGGAGAGCCTCATGAGAGTGGTTTATATACGGAAAAGATTTTAGAAAATGCACCACAAAGAGAAGGTGATTATATAAAAGTAAAAAAGATTCTTTAGATATTTATGGAAATAGATTTAAGTAAATTAGATATTAAGAAAGCTCATGAACATTTAGTAAATGGTGATTTTACTGCGGTAGAGCTTGCCGAAGTTTGTTTAAAGAATGTTAAAGAAAAAAATGAAGACATAAATGCATATTTGGAAATTTATGACGATGTATTAGAGCAAGCCAAGAAGGCAGATGAGAGGATTAAAAATAAAGACAATGTAACAGAGCTTACGGGTATTCCAATAGCACTCAAAGACAATATTTTAAACGAAGGAAGAGCGGTCTCTGCTGGCTCAAAAATCCTTGAAAATTATAAAGGAACTTACGACGCTACTGTTGTTAAGAAGCTTAAAGATGCAGGAGTAGTATTTATAGGGCGAACAAATATGGATGAATTCGCGATGGGCAGTTCTACAGAAAACTCTGCATATGGAGTTACTAAAAACCCAATTGATCTTACTCGTGTATCGGGAGGGTCTTCTGGAGGTTCATCAGCTATTGTCTCTATGAACGGTGCTCTTGTTTCTTTAGGTTCAGACACGGGAGGTTCTGTTCGTCAGCCGGCAAGTTTCTGTGGTGTCGTAGGGCTTAAACCGACTTATGGAGCAGTATCTAGGTATGGGCTTATAGCTATGGGTTCATCGCTTGATCAGATAGGGCCTTTCGGTAAATCTGTCAGTGATGCGGAGATTCTGTTTGATGTGATAAAAGGATATGACAAATTAGACTCAACTTCACTTCCAGATGTCCTGCAGTCAAAAGATGAGGTAAAAGACCTGCTTGCCGGCAGGCAGGGAAAGTTAACCATCGGTATTCCAACACACCTTTTTGCAGATGGTGTAGATAAAGATGTGTTAGAAAACTTTAATCAGTCAGTAGAGAAGATTAAGTCGCTAGGATATGAAGTGAAAGATATTGAATTACCAAATACAAAATACTCACTTGCTGTTTATTATGTTCTTATGCCTGCAGAAGCATCTTCAAACCTGTCACGATTTGATGGTGTTAAATACGGACTTCGTAAAGAAGGAGAAAACTTGCTGGGGGATTATCTTGAGACTCGTGAAGTAGGTTTTGGCGAAGAAGTTAAGAGGAGAATTATGTTAGGTACACACGTACTTTCATCTGGGTATTATGATGCGTATTATAATAAAGCAAACATTGTACGTGAGCTTATAAAGTCTGATTTTGACAAAGCTTTTGATCCGAAAGCTATCGGAGTAGATGCTATTTTGACACCAACTACTCCTACTCCAGCATTTAAAATAGGCGAGAAGAAGGATCCACTTTCAATGTATTTATTAGATATATTTACAGCTCCTGCAAATATTACAGGGATTCCTGCAATATCAATACCATCTGGGACGGTGGAAAGAGAAGGAAAAGATTTACCTGTTGGACTACAGATAATGGCAAATCATGGCAGAGAGGATATAATATTTAGTATAGGACGAAGTATGAGTATATAGTATACGTATAAGTATGGATTCATTTCTTACATTTTTAAATTTAGAATATGTTTATCTTAGGATATATGATTGTATAAAAAGTACATGCAGATTTGATAGTGACATTGCTTTTTTAGACAAGATGCGTCCTTATTCAATAATTATAGCTCTCCTGCTTTTTGCTGGAATAATATATGTAGTAATAAGAATTCGTCAGATTAGAAGAGAAGAAGAGGAAGATTTAGATGAGATAGTCGTCGCAAAAGGAATAACAAAAAAGAAGAGGGAACGGTGGAATAAGCTTGTCGATCTTGCTTCATCTGAAAATGAAAGCGATTGGAGGTTAGCAATCCTTGAGGCAGACACAATGCTTGATGATATGGTAGATGTAATGGGTTATAAGGGTGAAGGTCTTGGTGAGAAGCTTAAGCAAATAGAACGTAGCGATTTTAATACACTGGACAAAGCATGGGAAGCACACAAAGTACGTAACGCTATAGCACATGCCGGTACTGACTATATGTTAACAAAAAGGGAAGTCAGAAGGGTTATTGATTTGTATAAACAAGCTTTTGAAGAATTTGAGTTTATATAAACTTGCAATTTATTGATATTTGAGGTATTATGTTGTGCATAGCGGAGTGGAGAAGTAGTATCTCGGGAGGCTCATAACCTCCAGGCCCTGGTGCAATTCCAGGCTCCGCAACAAGCAAAAACAAAGAGGTGCTTTTTAGCACCTCTTTGTTTTTGCTCTATTGTGCGAAGCCTGGAATTGCAAGTCGGAAGAAACGTGCCAGTGGCACGTTTGTGAGACGGGGTCGAGAACACTTAGTATTTTATGAGGTACGAAATAAAATATTTAGTGATTCGTGACCAATTCCAGGCTCCGCACATGGGACTTTTTCTCATCCAAACATTTTCAATCGCAGAGCGATATAGAAAATATTCTCCTTTGAAACCACGGACTTTTGCTTTATCTTTCGGCGCAAAAGTTCCGTTCAAGTCCCACCGACCGCATAAGAAAAGCCCCCTGAAAGGGGCTTTTCTCTATTGCGCGGTCGATGGGACTTGAACCCACAACCTCTCGCGTGACAGGCGAGTGCTCTAACCAGTTGAGCTACGACCGCATACGAGAAGTATTGTAACAAAAAATATTAACATTGTCTCGTTTGTGTCGACGGGAGGAATCGAACCTCCGACCTCAGCTTTATGAGTGCTGTGCTCTAACCATCTGAGCTACGCCGACATATACCTACAAAAAATACCATTTTTAACTACTAAATTCAACATATGTGGATAAATCATTGACATATTTATGTATCTTGATTACACTTAAATTAGAAGTACAAATTAGTTTAATGTCGTGTTTTCTTATACCTGTGTCAGGTATAACTTGTAGGTTTTAAAGATTTATCTGTTGGGTTGCTTCGTGCAGAGCAGGTGTCTAGCCACTACTCTGTGCGGAGCTTCTCCCCTTACTTTTGTGAAAGGAGGTGCCCATCTGATTTAAGAGTAAAATGCTAGAAGGTAGGTATATCAGTGGATGATGTTTTTTAAAGAAGTATAGTTTTTTGTAACATTGTAAGATTTTTTATTTTGCTGTATTTAATCTTAAAATGGAGTAAAAATTATGAATGTCTTTTTGAAAGCAATTATGGACACAACAAGTCAGTTCACGGTTTTGGAAGTAACGAACGCAAATATGGCGACTGCCGGTGCGGTAACAAATCTGAAGAGAAGAAAACAGGCAAAGACTACTTCTAGGCAATAGAAAAGATAGAGGTGCCTAGACCTCACACTAACAACCCCTCGTTTTTCGATATTGAAGTTAGTATAACTTTAATTTAGAGAGCGAGGGTGTTTCTTTTTGTAAAATTTTTAAACCACCACTCTTTTTATAAGTGGATTTATAGTAGTAAGTATTTCGTATGTATAGATCACAGTATCAGCTATGTCCATTTGGTCGTCTGCTGTCAAAGTTTCAAGACCGCTTTTACCGATTAAAGTTACTATGTCTCCCACGCGCGTGGTAGCGCTATTGCACTCAATTATTATCAAATCCATAGACACTAATCCAACGATTTTACACTTTTTGTCTTTTACAAGCACTTGCCCTTTGTGTGAAAGCGCTCTTGCAAAGCCATGCCAATATCCGATAGGTATCATTGAGACAGTTGTATTCTCTTCCATCTTTTCTGCCATATCATAACCAACATAATCACCCTTTTTTAATTTCTTTATTTCACTTATTTTAGTCTTCCAGCTTAGTACAGGTTTAAGCACAAGTTCCTTTTTAAGCACAAGTGAGTGTTGAGCTCTGCTTTCTTTGGACGGAAAGTAGCCATAAAGCCCTATACCAACACGCACCATATCAAAGTGTGCTTGTGGGTATAGGAGTGTGCCTCCAGTACCAGACGCATGGAACATTATTTTTCCAAGACCAAACCTTTTAAACACCGTTTGGACTTTTTTAAATTCTTCAATCTGTTCGTTCGTATAGTGGGGGTAAGTAACATCTTTCGCAGATGCAAAGTGCGTATAAGCGCCCTTTAGTTTTCCACTTAGTTCATTGCTTTTTATAAGCTCAATAACCTTTTGTATATCATTTGGGAAGAATCCTTGCCTGTGCATCCCTGTATCTACTTTTATATGAAAAAAAGGACTGTCCTTTATATTGGCGACCTGTTTAAGTGTTTCAAAAGTAGAGACGGTAATCTCTAGATTATTCTCTGTAGCTATTTGAATTTCTTCTTTTGAAAGCGTTGGACCAAGTACTAAGATTGGTTTTGTGATCTCTACAGAGCGAAGTGTCTTTCCTTCATAGACACTGTCCACACAAAAACCATCAACTTTGTCATTGACTATAAGTGAGAATTCTCGCAGACCATGCCCATATGCATTGGATTTAACCACAGCATACATTTTGGTCTTTTTCTTGAGGATAGAGCGAATAGTCTTTACATTGTGCAAAGCTGCCTTTTTATCTATCTCAACCCATGTTTTAAGGTTTGGTATCATATATATGTAAACTATACCATACCAAAAAAGTTGGATTTACGATATACTTTGAATTGTTAAGCCGTTGTAGCTCAGTTGGTAGAGCGCACCCATGGTAAGGGTGAGGTCCGCAGTTCAATTCTGCGCGACGGCTCCAGAGGTTTGCCGAAGTAGCTCAGTTGGTAGAGCAATTCACTCGTAACGAATAGGTCGGCAGTTCAATCCTGCCCTTCGGCTCCACAATCAGACAAGTTTCTATTTTCCCGACTTTTTGACGTGCGTCCGTAACGATGGCCCATTGTTTTTTCGCTACACCGCGCGCTTTGCGCACGGAAAGAGTAAGACCTATTTTAATTCCGACGGGGTTCAACCCGAAGATTTTTTGAAGGTTTTGTTTTTTGAGGGGGAGGGAAACCTTTTCGTCCATTTCATTCAGTGTTTTTGCGTCTTTTATCCAATTGCGAAGAGGTTCAACCCAAGCAATCGCCCCTTGCTCCAAATTGCCGATTTTCTCCTCCAGTGACTTCTTGCGAGAGAGAAGTTCTGCCTTCTCGGAGCGATAAATTTCTTGCTCAATATCTTGGTCAAGATATGCGTCAAGAAGTCGCTGGAGTTTTTGAGAGACATTTTGTATTTCACTTCGCAATTCTTGAGCGTGTTTGCCAGTAGAATAGATAGCTTCTCGTTCGTCTTTGTCAGCTTTCTTTGAAAGTTCCTCAGTCCATTCTTTCGGCATAATATATTTTTTGAGAAGCTCTGTAAGTTGTAAGTCAAACACTTCTTCGCGGACCGCTGGCTCTGCGCATTTTATTTTCTTATTTTTCCTCGTGCATCGGTAATATACATATTCGTGAACATTGCCGTTCTTCTGATGTTTAAACTTATGCTCGGCAGTTATCATCATTCCGCACGAACCGCATCGTACAAGACCGCACAGAGCTTGTGGTTCGCTTCCAGTACTCTTTGGTCGGCATTTCTTTTTCAAAACTGCTTGAACTTTATCAAAAAGATCTTTTGATATAATTGGTTTATGATTTCCTTCATAAAGTTCTCCAGCGTAGCGAAATAATCCGATATAGAATGGATTGAATAAAAGATAAGAAATTTGATCACGAGGAATTGGTTTTCCGCTTTTGGTTTTAATTTTGTTTTTGAAAAAGAAATCAGAAATATTTCCTAAATGTGAATTTTCTTCAGCATAGAGTTCAAAAGCTTGCTTTACTATTTTAGATTTCTTTTTATCAACAACAACTAGCTTTATTCGCGAGTCATTTAAATAACCGATAGGTGCAAGACCTGGATAATCACCGCGTTTTGCTTTTGCTTGAAGCCCGCGTTTAGTGTTTGTCTTCAAATCAAGAATAAACTGATTAGCCATTCCAAATTCTACACTTGTCATTAAAACATTATCTGTTGGATAGAAACTCCTATCATGCGTTTGGATATGTTGTATGACACCTTCTTGTAAAAGCCAGCTTACGCGTCCGCTGTCCACTGGATTGCGCGCTAAACGGTCAAGTTTCCAACATACGATTCCATCTGCTTCACCTTTTTCAATTAAAGAAAGCATTTCATCAAAGACAGGGCGACCTGGCTTCTTTGCTGACTGTCGTTCAATAAATTCTTGCGAGATAATTAATTTTTCATCTTTTGCAAGCGTGCGTAACACAGCGAGCTGATCCTCAATAGAACTGACTTGCTTGTCTTCAACATCTGTACTTTTGCGCGCGTATAGAAAATATTTTGTCATTGTAGTATTATATTTATATACATATACACTAACTTATAAACTATTATATATAAACTTATATAAGTATGTCAAAAAATAAATCGGGGATAAATAAAACAATTAGGGGATACAGACAAGAAAGGGGAATGTCACAAGAAGCATTAGCAAGAGCGGCGGATTTGTCTTTTCCGACTATTGTTAAAATTGAATCTGGAGATACGCCAAATCCGACAATTGATACAGTTAAAAAAATCGCAGATGCACTTGATGTGTCGGTAGATAAACTTTTGAAGTAACATGATACACGCTATGTTTTAAACGAAGTTATGTATTCTCATCAACAAAATTTTGCAAAAGCGCTTAAACAAACGAAGAATTTAAGAAGTCGCTATCTCCACACTCTTGCTGTTTTTAGGATTTATGAAAAATTCAGGAAACTTGCCGCGCCTAATATTGTTGGCAAGAAAAAAGCAGAGGCAAATGTTAAACTCTTTGGTAATCACCTGTACTTCTTTTCATCACTTCAAGAAGCAGCTCGATGTTATTTCTTCGTTGAGCTTGCGAAATTTTTTGACGAAAATAAACACGAGCAATCTCTAACAATTGAGCTTTTGTTAAATTCTCATTTTACCTCGTAGCTCTGCTACGAGCGTACCCACTCCAAATGATATATCATACTCTATATGGTAGATCACATTCTTAAGTCACATAATAAAAACTTAATAATCTTTCATCTAGTTTGTCCAGTAAAGTACAGAAGAAAGGTTTTTACCGAAGAAAACCAAAAAACTCTGAAATCAATATGTTTGGAACTAGGAATTCGTTACGAATACAATTTTCTTGAAATTGGTATAGACGAAGACCATGTTCACTTTTTAATACAAACGGTTCCAAACATATGGATTTCAGGAATGGTCAAGACCATCAAAAGCATTACCGCAAAGAAGATGTTTGAAAAACATCCAGAGGTAAAAACATTTCTGTGGGGACGACAATTCTGGACAGATGGTTACTACATCAATACCGTAGGGCAATACGGTAATTTAACTATGATTGAAAACTATGTAAAGAAACAAGGTATTAAAGATTATCATCAGATACATCATCAAACTCCAACTCTCTTCTAACGAACAACGAAGCTAATACCCCGTCAGCTCTGCTGCGGGGTAGTTTATTTATGGAGTATTTCAAAGGTGTAGAATATGTACCTAAGAAAAAAGAGATAGTGATTGAATCAGAAAGAACAGAAACAGGTTTCGTTACATCTTTTCATTTTGAATAACTTAGTCTCAAAACTGTAGATTAAAAAGGCGTTAGCACGATTTTGTGTTAACGTCTTTATTTTTTTAATCAACTAAAATCAGAAATCTTTTTCCAGTATTTATAAAAAACTTTATTTTCTTTCTTTATTTTTTCTGTAATATTAGCTTGAGTTATGCCTTTAAAATTTTTAAAGTAATAATCCCATACCTGCTTCTTAGTAGGGTTTTTCAAAAGAAATTCTACATGATCCCAATGAAACTTCTGAAGGAAAATAGCTATTGTAAGATCTTTTTTATCTTTATTTTTCTCAAGAATCCATTTTATATTTCTTGTCATATACTTCTCTCTCAAATATATTCTTATCCACCAAAGCCAATTTTTCAAAGCACAAGGATACATATATTTCCAAACTTCAAAAAACTCTCTACGCAATTCATCAGAACCATCTACATTGTATAGCAGAATGTTATGATCTTCACTCCATAGTTTTATAATATTATCCCACATTGGAATTTCAGACTCTGCATCGCCATATTCTTTAGATTTCTCCTTTAACCATTTTTGATATTTGCGCACTAATTTTATTGGCTTATTTTTACAAGAATATTTATTGTAAATAATATCGGGAGTTTTATTGTTATTAGCTTTTTCAAAAATAATAATATCTGGTCTATATTTTAAAACAGCCTCAGCTTGTCTATAATCAGAACCTTTCCAATTTTTAGTATTAATTTCTTCATCACAACTAATTTGTATAAATTGTATTTTCATATTTTTATTTTACTCATAATTAGAAGCGATTATATCTTCAGCTACTTTTTTACCAGTAACAACCGCCACCTCCATAGATGGAAAATAATAAAAATCTCCAGCTAAGTAAAGTTTAGGTATTTCTGTTTTTTGATACACTTTCTTTTTCTGATCTTTCTTGATTTTTTGTTTCTTCGATCTCTTCTTTTGTAAGATTAATCGTCTGTTTTCCTTCTTTATCTATAACATAAGAAGCTTTACCTTCTCCAACAAGCTGTTTTTCTAAAGCTTCTTTCTGTGTCTGTTGTACACCTTCATTGTGCAAGTTTTTACTTTCTTCTATAGCCTTAAGTTCTTCTTCTGAAGGTTGGTATTGTTCTTTATGTTTTAGTGCTTCCATATTTAGTTAATTATATAAAAATTATACCATTTCTCATCAAAATACAAAATCAGCCTATACACAGCTAAAAAATAGATAAATCCGCTAGGTCAAACCTAGCGGATTGAATACCTCAACAACCTGAGTTATTCATAGGATTACAAAATCTGGCTTTCGCATAGCCAGATTTGGCATAAGTTGGAAATTTATATCAATAAACAGTATAATCAAAATATGAAATTTGAAGGACTGCAACAACCATCACTAGAGAAAATAGCTATTTCAGAGGATACTTTGGAACAGTTAAATAATTTAGGTATTACTCCTGAAATGATTAATGGGTCTGTTCTTGATATAGGAGCAGGAGATGCTGAATTTGCAAAAGATTTTTTTAATAAAGACGGAGTAAGTATAACGTCAATTGACGATAATGTTTCAGATGAAAATAAAGAAAGAGTTGATAAAATCGATGCTCGAAATTTGCCATACAATAATGATACATATGATATGGTTATTTCTCATGCTTCCGTACCTAATGTTTTTATGGGAATGTATTCTTCTGAATCACCAGAGCTTTCTAAAGAATCAATTGAAAATTCTGTATCCTCCTCTTTACATGAAATTATTAGAGTCTTAAAGCCTGGAAAGACGGCATATTTAGCTCCAATTTCTATCGCTGAAAACTACGAACCTCAAAGAGTTATCAAAGAAGTAATTTTAAAAGTTATTGATGATCTTAAAGATGAAGGAATTAATGTAAAGCTAGAATTTCTAAATACTTATATAAATCCACAAAATAAAGAAAAAACAGAAAAATATAGATTGATGCTTGAAAAGTCAAATATAGATAAAAAAGAAAAAGCTGATTTTAGATCAGAACAATCTTTTAATGATAGACTTGCTGAATATATTACTGGCATAAGGCTAGATGACCCCAAAATGGTTGAGAGGCTTATGGAAGATCAACAAATTATCAGAGCAAAATATGGTTTACCTATTATGGATATGAGATTTGATGAACCAAATGAATATGAAAGAATGTTGCTAGATTTGGCAAAAAAAATGAATGTTGAAATTAGGTCAAGATCTGAGATGGGTCAGTATTTTATTGACCACCCTTATGCTGGAGCGGCACACTTTGGAGAAAGAAGGCAGATCGGAATAGGTATTGATAGGAGTGATATTTCTTCTTATAAAAAAAGTATTGGAGTTCTTGAACATGAGCTCATTCATGCATCTCAGTTGATAGATAGTCCAAGAATGCCTATTGAGCTACAAGAATACGAAGCATATGTTGCAAGTTCAGGACTTGATCATTTAAAAGATAAAACTGATACATATGAATCACTAGATGCCTTCTTTGGTTTTTTGATAGGTGGCTCTGTAAATCATTGGTACAATGAGGAGAGTGAGAAAAGAAATCTTGATTTAAAGCCTGAATGGGATAATCCTGAATTTTTTAGAAATATTGATATGGAAAAAGAAAATTAATATCTATAAAAAGGTTGATTATTGCTATATGTAACTATATACTTAAATAATAATATTATATTTATGAGTTTTGAAAAAATACCAGCAGACGCAAGTGTCGACAAAAAAGAGAATAAAGAGTCAGATAAAGAAGATTTTAAAAGTGAATTAGCTAAAGAAAGTTACGAGAAAGTCGAAAGTGTCCTGAAAGGTAGAGATTCTATTGCGGAGGAGATATTGAAAGATAAAAACGAAGATGGGTCTGTTGATATTGATGATTTAAATCTTAATGAAAATGAGGCAACAGTATTCCTTGAGAAAATTCAGCGTAATTCTAATGAAATCTTGGAAGATTTAAAGAATGATTTAAGTAGAGCTTCGGAAGATGAGATTCAAGAAGTTGTAGAAAGAATTAGTGAGATAGATAATAATAAAGATTCAGTTAAAGAGATGATAAAAGGCAGTATTTTTATATTAAGGTCACAGGAAAATATTAGAGATAGTAAACAAAATGCAGGAGCTACGATTAAAAGTATGGAGCATTTGTTGTCAGATAAAGTTTCGGAGATTATTGAGTCTGATCTAAGCAAAGCTGTTAAATTGAAAGGTTTTTCCAGAGATTTAAATTTTCTAGCTTCAAGTATAGAAAATTTACCAGGTGCACCAGTGTTAATTAGTGGCGATATGGATAGATTGCAAAAATATGAAGAGATGGTTTCTCAATTGCGAGACAGTATAGGTGAAAATAATAATATTGAGATTTTATTAGAAAATATAAATAATAATATTGATACTGAAGAATTTAATTCTAAATTAGAAGAATTGGAAAAGATTATCGATTCTTTCAAAGAAAATGTCGATAATCTCAGAGTGTTTTAGGCACATACATTTGGCACTTTTAGTTTAAATAACTTTAACATTTCGTTTGGGGTTTTTCCATCTAAACCACAGTGTTCTAAATTATTGTAGTAATCATTCCAAACAATAATTTTCTTTTTAAGGTCGGTGATTGATTTGAATTTATTCCTATCATAAAAAGATTCTTGATCACTACGATGACTTCTTTCAACAGTTCCATTTTGAGCAGGTTTACCTGGATCAATTAGATAGTGAATAATATTATGTTTTGCACAAAACTTATCTAAAGAATGAAGCTGTCTTGAAGATAAATCACTTCTTCTGTAACTTCCAAGATATCTGTTAGTAAAGACAGCCCCATTGTCTGTTTTAATAGATTCAATTTTATGTTTAAATCTTTTCATAACATCCTCAAGAAACAATATTGAATGATAACTAGATTGTTCTTCAAATACTCTCAAGTATCTCCATCTTGAAGCGACATCTATCGCTGTATATTGATAGTATCGCTTGTTAGCTATCCTTCCTGGTACATACTTAATATCTATCTCCATAAGCTCTCCTGGCTGTCTCTCTGCTTTAATGTATTTGTACTTAATCTTTTTTACTCTGTATTTTCTAACCAAATCTTCTTTTTTCAATATTTTACCAACTGTTCTTTCATGAACAACAATACCTTCTTTTTCTAATTGCCAATGAATCTTCAAAGCACATTTTCTTGTTCGTTTCCGCACTTCAACAACTCTTTCTTTAATCCAGATAGGAGTTTCAGCTGGCTGTGTCTTTGGTTCTGTACTTTTAGGTATCAAACCTTTCATTCCATACTTACGATAATTACTTAACCATCGTTTAATACTTCTCTCACTATATGGGGACATCTTAGCTGAATCCTTAATTGATGTTTCTCTATCTAATATGGGCTTAATTACTCTAAATCTCTCCTCTTGTATTGTTTGTGACATTTTAATAGACATTAACTAGTAATCTACCAAAAGTGCCATATGTGTGTACACATTACCAGAGTAGCTTGACAGATTGTAATAAAAGGGTATAATTAAAAGAAAGTTAAAGTTATAGTTCTTAGGAAATTTTTCAAAAAGGAGAAAAATGAAAAAACATATTTCAAACTCAAATTTGTTGAAGTATATAAAAAGACCCTTAGGATCAAAAAAAGATAAAGATGTAGAAATTCATTTAGCAGAGTGTGATAAGTGTGTTAGTAATCTTACAAAGCTCGATCAGTTTTTTATTTTATTAAAAAAGGAGACAGAAAAAGCTAAGATTAAAATAGCGTAAATTTTTCAGAATCATTATTCTACCCCTGTACTCGTTGTTTGAGTACAGGGGATTTTTTTAGGTTAATTTATACTAAGATACAAAATCCAAAACAGCTTTGTCTATTTCATCTACCGTATTTTTTTCAAACTTTTTGAGTTCTTTCTCAGTTGCTTTAAAGTCTTTTTCCGTAGAATCTATTTTGTTATTTATATTAGCAATTATATTATCTGTTTTTTCTTTAAAATCAGCATTTGTGCTTTTAATTTTATTAAGAAGTTCATCAGCTTCTTTTATTATATTATTTTTATCCATATTTTTATTTGTTATTAAGCAGCTTCTTTATTTACGTTTCCACTGTGTATATATGTATGGAATAAGTTTTTTTCTTTTCTCATTTTTTCAAACATTCCTGCTAATTCTGCCATTTCAATTCGAGTTGATATTGGTTGTCTATCATTTTCTCTGATAACCGCATCTTCAATAAGTCTACCGAGTTCAATCCTCTGTCCTAAAAAGTTTGTTCTTAGAAGTGCTACAGTTGTTATAACATTTCTTCGTGAGAAGTTTGTCTCATTAAGAGGAAGTTTTTTACCAAAAAGTTTATTCCACTGATCCTTATATTTATTCATTTGGCTTTCAATATCTTTTAATCCTTCTTTAGACTCATTTTCATTTTCTTTTTCCTCGTCTGACTCGTCATTGTTTTCAGAATTTTCATTAACTTCTACTCCTGCTTTCTCTTCTGGGGTAGTCTCTTTAATTTCTGCATTTGTTACATTTTCCATATCTTTTTTAGATAATCCACTAGCTTCATACCATTCTTTTGTTTTATTGTATTTGTCCTCACTTTCTTTAGAGGGCATGACAGCGTCAAACCACTCTTTATTGTCTTCAGGGTTTTCAATCTTTTCTTCACTTTTAACTTCAGTTTCAGATGATATTGACTCTTTCTCGGAAGTATCAGCAGGTTGTTCTTGCGGCTTTGGCATTCCATCTTCTTTGGCTTTTCTGCTGACTTCCTTCCAATAATCAATCTTAACACCAAGTTTGTTTATCTTTGAATTAGTTTTCCCTTTTTCTTTCTCAACTAAGTTTATTGAGCTATCAAATTCTTTGATTTCTTTTTCTATTTCTTTTATTTTCCCATCATACATTACTTTCTCCGATGCTAATATCCCGCCATCTGATCCTTCAAGTACAAAGATTTTTCTTCTGAATTCTTTAAGATCTTTTGCAAACACATCTCGCTCACCCTTAAAGTTGTTTATTTCTTGGTCAAGTTCGTTTACCCATTCCTTTAAATCATCAGCCTGTGCTTCATATGGTTCTATTTTGTCATCAACAAAAGTTTCAATTCTGTTAATTATTTCAGTTCTTTTTTCTCCATATTCTTTTTCTTTTTTCTCATTAAACACTTGTTCAGCAATTAGTCGGGTCTCTTCCAGATCAGCATCTTTTAAAGCATTTTCTAATTTCTTTTTTTCTTTTGTTACTTCTTTTTCTGCTTTTGGAGATAACTCCCCAAACTGCTTTCTTAGGCCATTAACCCTTATCTCGTGTGTCTTTGAGTTGGCTTTGATCTGTTCAATATCTTGTTTTTTTGCGTTGACTTTTTCTTTTAATTCCACAACTCTTTCTTTATGTAAACTATAAAGCTTGTTGTCTCGTACAACTTTGTATCTATCTATAAAACCCACTTTTACATTATTGTATACATTTGAGATCACTTCTTTTGCAGCGCCATTTAATTCTTCAAAATCTTTCCTATTTTGATTATTTTGAAAAACTTCAGGGGCTTTCTCTGTTGGTTCATTTTCTTTTGCTTCAGAAGATTCTTTAGTCCTAGTTCTCTCGTCTGAATTTCTTATTTCTTCAAATTGTTTGTCAGTAGGGTCTAGTCTGGTGCCGTGTTCGTTGACTTTATAATTAGCTCCATCCTCAAGAAGCTCCTTGTCAGAAGCTTCCCTCTTCCTAGTTTTTGTCTCCTCTTGTTCAATTCGTATACTTTCTTTTACAGCTTCTAGATCTTTCTCTGAAAGTTGATTTTCTGCTTTTTGTTTTGGCGCTTCCATATAATTTTAATAATATCATTTTCTTATAATAATATAAATAGGTCTATACACAGAGTTGTAATAGTGGGTTATAATGTACAAATATGAAATTTGAAGGACTAAAACCAATATCTCCAGAAGAAATGGCAAAAACAGAGAAAGAAAGAACTTTGTCAGATGCAGAGCTTCTTAAAGATGGTGCAGAATATAAGTTTGATGAGAAAGGAAATAAGATATTAGAAGCTACAGATAAGCAGATAGAAAACATACGGCAAGAAAAATGGGCTGAAAAATTTGTAGATAAAGATATCGGTATCAATAACGATATAATTATAGGATCCACAGAAGTAATGATGGGACTTAGAAAAACGACTTTACCAGTGGCAAAAAAAATAGAGAAGGGAGATGTAGTTAAATTATATGACGATAAGAGTTATCTCGTTCTTGGCTTTACACATCCAGAAAGGAAAGAGAGAGATGTTAAGAAAGACCTTGTACATCTTAGAGAAGTTTCAGATGTTGAAGCTAAAGATATTGATAAAAAGAAAGAAAAGTTTAACGAATTACTTGCGGTTAATGATCTTATAAATCAATACTCGGAACTTGATGATAAACATTACAGATCTCACAACGTAGGCAATGAAAAAGAGAATTTAAAAAAAGAACTATTAGAAATTCAAAACAAGATTGACAAAACTATTAAGCATACATTCGGCACAGTAGAAGATTTAAGATTAAATATTACAGACAAAAGAAAGTTGATAAATTTCACTGCGAATAATTATCAGCGATATTTGTATGGCAAAGACCACTATAATTGGGAAGAATCAAAAGAATGGACTAAAGCTATTGAAATAACAAGCAAACTACTTACAGATGGAACAGACTTTTTTAGTATGGAAGAAAATAATAGACTTACTGAGTTAAATAAAAAAAGTATATTTGAGAAAAATCTTACAGCAAATGAAAAATATGAAGAGGTGTATTTAAAGCATAAAAAGGAAAGAATTATGCAGATAATTAATCCAAAGCAATGGTTTGGATTAGAATATAAACCACTTGCAAATAAACAAGGAAAATTTTTGTTAACGCTTAACCAAAAAGAACAACCTAAGTTAGAGTATGAACCATTTGATCCACAATTAGAATTACGAAAAGTCCGCTATTTCAGCAAAGAAGAACTTGATAACATTCCTCTTGAGCAAAGAAGGCAGATACAAAGAGAAAGATTGGACAATTATAAAGAACAGTTACTAAAACAAAAGAAAGAAATTGCCGAAATTCAAATAGATCTTGATAAAGAAATAAGAAATAACCCAGACGCAAGTTTTGAAGACTTAATAAAATCGCTTTATCTTAAAGTACCAGAGGCTAATTTGACAAACAGTCAAATAGATATATTTAGGGATGGTCTTAATATGTATGCAAAAAAACATCAGGAGGTTGAATTTTATAGGAAGAAGTATTCAAATGACAGCGAACTTTTCAATGCTTGTTTTGGACATTTACCCAAAGGTGAGGTAGAGATTATAAAAGGTCCTATGACTCTTTATTTTAGATGTCACAATATTGAAGATTACGCCGTAATCCATAGCGGGAAATTTGATTCTGATAAAGTGCTTGATCAGCACGATGTTACTTCAGCTGATATGAGTAGAGGAGTAAAAATTTACGGATCTAATATCCCCGAGCTAAAAGGAACGATTATTGCTGAGAAATCTCTTGGTCGTCCTATAAACGACGAAACTTATATTCATGAAGAACAACATGCAATATATCAATTGTTTGAAGATGAGAGAGCTAGACAGGATATTTTTATGTCTGGTATGGAGAAATCTTCTACAAAAGAGCAAGAAAAAATTTTAGTAAATTCACTAAGGCGTAAAAGAGAAGACTTTGAATCCAGAGCAAAAAATGAGATACTAGCTTATTTCAAAGATGGTACAGATACAGGACAAATAATAGAAACGCTTTTACAGGCAAAAGAAACTGGTGGGCTATATGATTATTTTAGACAGTGGTATATAACAGATGGTGAAAAGGAAAGAGATGAATTGGTAAATAGTGGATTAGATAGTAACTTTGTTGATAAAACTTTTGCCAATGTTTTTATTATGGAATACAAAGTTGATATTATTTACCAATCAGTCGAAGCTATGCAAGCATTAAGAGACAAAGGTCTTGCGAAAGAAAAGATTATTAATTTGCTTATAAATGAACCATTAAGTAAATGGCCAAAGGTAGTAAAGAGGGTGCAGGAGAATAGCAATAGAAACTTTGCTCGTCCCGAGATGGTATCAATAGAAAAGACAATCAAAGAATATTTAGAATCATCAAAGTCTCCTGAAGGAAACTATGATCTTGGTGGTGCTTGGGATAAAATTGACGAATTAAAAAAAGAAGGGAAACTTACAGATGAAGAAGCTGGAGAGCTGGCTAATAAACTTGGGTTGTAATATTGTATAGTTTGAATTGGAAATTAACATTAATAGCAGTATAATCAAAATATGAAATTTGAAGGACCAAAACAGTCATCACAAGAGGAGGTGGCAAAAATAGAGCAAGAGAAAGTTGGAAAAGAACTTGCTTGGGAGCAAAAACGAAAAGAAATAGATGAGATAACTGATATTATTGGGCACAAAATTGATAATGGAATAAAAGAAACTGTCGTTGCTTTTGATATGAATAACTTACCCACACATAATTCATGCGAGGGACATATTGACCATGGATTTCCTTATCCATTTGTGGAAGTCACAGCAGGAGAAGAACCCAGATGGAAATATGAAGATCAGGAGGAATTATTCAAAAAAGTTGCGGAAGAAAAAGATATCCAGTTTGAAAAAATAGAAAGAGAATCTTCTCAATGGGATGTAAATTTATACGAGGAAGTTGAGAATGAGACTGGGAAAAGGTTAAATCTTAAAGGTGAGAAAGAGTTGGTAGAGACAGATGGATATAAAGAGTGGAAGAAAAGAAATAAAGAGATGTTTGAAAGAGCGCAAGATTTATTGCAAGAATATAATAAAAACAAAGAACAAAATAATCCCGATGCCGAAATCATTTTGGAGGGTAATGAAGAAACTGATTTTACTTTTCGTCCGCAAAGTGGATTTAACAGAGGTGTTGACGCCCTAGATTGTATGGAAGAACGAGAGAAAAATAATTGGAAACTTACAGAAGAAGAAAAACAAAGATTAGAGGAGAAATTAAAAGAACGACGTGCTTCAATGAAAGAATTTACTGAATTTCTTCGCGAAAAATACTACTCATACACACATTAAAATAATAAGCTATAATAAGAACAATGGAAAATCCGACGTTTTCGCCAGAAAATATAGATAAGAGATTTATAAATCCTCAAGAGGAACTGGAGTTTTTGCGTGAAAAAGTTGCTAAGCAGGAACAAGAGTCTAATAATATAGAACAAGCTCCAAGAGAAGAAACTATCAGTAGGCAGATAGATGAATATAAAAGAGAAAAACCAGAAGTAATTTTAGAAGAGAATTACAGACTACCTGAAAAGCAAGAAGGTGAGATTCTTTTAAAGCTTTCTCCAGAAGAACATGATGACAAAATAGCGGAGCTTCTAGGAATCTTACAAGAAAAAGGTATTAAAAATACTTTGTCTATTGTAGACAAAATGGGAGACATACATATTGTAGATGATTTCCATCGTTTTCTTATCGAATATATCAAAGAAGGTTTTGTCCCTGTCGGTGTTAAAGAGAAAAGTCCTTTGTGGAAGCAACTACATATGACACTTTTTGAAATCTCACTTCCTTATGAGAGTGCTGATGAAAACGCAGAGCAGAAGCCACTTAAAGAGCTTATCTCATCAATGGAGCAATTATACGCGGGGATGCTTTCTGTTTCAGGAGAAAAGAAAAAGGAGAAAAATCATATTACATTTGAAATAGCAGTATCAGAAGGTAGTGAGGAAGCTATATTTTATGTTGCAGTGCCGGACGACAAAACAGAACTTTTTGAAAAACAAGTACTTTCTATTTTCCCACAAGCAAAAGTAATTGAAAATAAAGACGACTACAATATTTTTAATGAAAAAGGAATTTCTGTCGGTGCATATGGAAAAGTAAAACGTAACAAAATATACCCTCTTAAGACATATGATATTTTTGACTACGATCCGCTCAATATATTACTGTCTGCGTTTTCAAAGTTAGCAAAAGAAGACGAAGGTGCTGCTGTACAGCTTGTTTTTAGTCCAGTTGACGACCCTTATCATCAGAAGTACAAATATGCACTTGATAGAATACAAAAAGGAACTTCTGTAGGTGAGGCTATCAATATGCCAGAGACACTTGTAGGGAGTTTTGCTAAAGAGATTTTTGGAAAATCAAAGAAAAAAAATAAAGACGACAACACTCCACCGATAGTTGACCAGATAGCAGTTGACCAGATTACGAACAAAATCTCAAGCCCTATAGTTGATGTAAATTTAAGAATCGTTGCATCTGCTGGAACACAAGAGCGTGCAGAAGCTATACTTTCAGACATAGAAGCTGTATTTAATCAATTTGAAGAGTCGCAAGGTAATGGTCTTTTGTTTAAGCACTTAAAGAAAGCCAACTTAAAAGCCCTTCTTCGTGATTTTTCATACAGACGATTTATAGATGACCAAATAATACCCCTTAATCTAAAAGAGATCACTACTATTTATCATTTTCCATCATCTGGTATTAGCTCTTCACGTGAACTCAAGCAGTCAAAAGCAGGCACAGCGCCTGCTCCACTTGATATGTCAGAAAACGGAGTATTGCTTGGAATAAACAAATTCAGAAATTCTGAGACAGAAGTTCATATTACTCGTGAAGACCGCCTGCGACATTTCTATACAATAGGTCAGACAGGTACAGGTAAATCAACACTTCTCAAAAACATGGCAGTGCAAGATATCATAAATGGCGACGGTGTATGTGTGATAGACCCGCACGGTGTAGATATTAACGACATACTAGGCGCGGTACCAGAACATAGGATGAAAGATGTAATATATTTTGATCCAGGTTATACAGAAAGACCAATGGCTCTCAATATGCTTGAGTACGATGAACGATTTCCAGAACAAAAAACGTTTGTGGTAAATGAGATGTTTAGTATTTTCCAGAAACTTTATGGCGATACACCAGAATCAATGGGACCTATGTTTGAGCAATACTTTAGAAATGCAACACTGCTTGTGATTGAAGACCCAGCAAGCGGAAATACTCTTCTTGATGTGTCGCGCGTGCTTGTAGACGAAGAGTTTAGAAACATGAAGTTATCTAAGTGCGGTAATCCAATAGTCGTGCAGTTTTGGCGTGAGATTGCAGAGAAAGCAGGGGGCGAGAGCTCGCTTGCAAACATAGTGCCATATATTACAAACAAGTTTGATGTATTTTTGGCAAATGACATTATGCGACCTATTATAGGGCAGAGCAAATCATCGTTTAATTTTAGAGAAATAATGGACGGTAAGAAAATTCTTCTTGTGAACTTAGCAAAAGGGCGACTTGGTGATATCAATGCGCACCTTATAGGGCTTATACTTGTCGGTAAGATATTAATGGCAGCACTTTCGCGCGTGGATGATATACAGCAAGGAGGGCAGAATGCGCCAGACTTTTATCTGCACTTAGATGAGTTTCAAAATATCACAACAGATTCTATATCAACTATCCTTTCAGAGGCTAGAAAGTATAAACTCGGGCTTTCTATAGCGCATCAGTTTATAGCCCAGCTTGATGATAAAATAAAAAATGCAGTATTTGGTAATGTCGGCTCAGTGTGTGCTTTCAGAGTGGGGGCAGATGATGCAGAGTATCTCAAGAATCAGTTTGAGCCGGTATTTACTGCAAATGACCTTATGAATATAGACAATAGAAACGCATACCTAAAAATGCTTGTAGACGGCAGGCCAGTAAAACCATTTAGTATAGAAACACTCCCGCCAGCTCAATCAAACAAAGAAGTTGCCGAAAATCTTAAACAACTCTCACACCTTACTTACGGCAGAGACAGAAACGAGGTTGAGGAGGAGATACGTGAGAGGTATAATAAATAAGTGATTAGTATTAATAATAAATATATGAATGATTTGGAAAAACTAAGAGGTATAATAGACACTTCTTCACTTTCAGATGAAGATAAAAATTTCTGGAAAGAAAAAGTTTTTAAGATAGTAGAAACAAAGCCAAATATTTTAAAACCAATACTTCTGCATTTAGAAAATTCATCAGATGAAGACGAGTTGAAATCTTTTACAGATTTTTCCAAAAGAAAAATATTAGCTATTGAAAGTGGCGATAAGGAAGCGCTAGAAAGGATATTAAAAGAAGAGGAAGAAAAATTAAAAACAATAAATTAAAAATATGGAAGGAATTAAATTTGAAAATCAAAACGATTTTGAATCAGATAAATCTAAAAACCGTAAAGAATTGGTCAGCGGTGAGAAAGAATTGGTTGGAAATATTGAAAAAGGAAATGGTTTTAAGAAACGTATATTATATATGGGAGCTGTTGTTATGTTAAGTAGTGTAGCAGCTATGGGGTGTTTTAAAAAAGAAAATGTAGATGACGAGACAATAAATGAGCTTAAAGAATTGTCAACAAAGGTAGAATTAAATGACGAAGAATTTAATAGAAAATTAGAATTAGAGAAAAAGGTAGATAGCATAGCTATTAAGAGGATGTATGGACTGATAGATCAAATGGAGGATTTAGGCAATACTTTTGAAGATGTTGGAACAGATCTTGAAGAAGTTACTGAAGCAACAAGTGAACTAACAGATGAAATTGGTAAGATAGCAAACAATATAGCAGATAAAGAACTTGAACGCATGGAAAAAGAAGAAAAAGATGCAGAAGAGAAAAGTCTAAAAGAAATGCAAGAATTACTTGAAGATAAGGAGCTTAACGATATATTGGATAGTCTTAAATAAGTTGCAGAAAATCTCAAACAACTCTCGCATCTCACATACGGTAGAGACAGGGATGAGGTTAAGAAGGAGATACGGAGGAGGTATAATAAGTAAAGATTAACAATCAGTCTAAAATATAATTTTATGGAAAAATTCGAAGGACCAAAACAGCCACCAGAGGATGAAAAAAAGAAAAGCAAATGGGACGATATAGAAATTAATCTTTCTGGTGATGACAAACCAAAAGAAGATTTGTTGGATATAGAATCCAGTAAGTCTTATGAGGATATGGCGAATAATGCCTTAGAAGAAGTTTTAAATGAATTAGATGAAGATACTAGAAAGTATTACGAGAAAAACAAAGAGCAGATGAGTAGTCATCATAAGAAAATGATGGAGATTTTGGTAGAGTCATTGACAAAGTCTGAGGAGTCATCGTCAGATATTTTGAAAAAAAGTTTAGGTGAAGATTATTTTATAAAAAATTATATTAGTGTTTTTAAGACTGGAATAAAAGATGCCTTAATTAAAGGTTACGAGTTCGGTAAAAAACACAGTTTATAAAATATGGCTTGGTCTGGTATTATGTAGATGTTATGAACAAGAAGTTTACAGCTATATATAAAAAGAGTGATAAGTGGTATCTTGCAGTTAAAAGGTGTCAGGTACCTTTTATGACAAACAACTCTCACATCTCACATATGGCAGAGACAGAAACGAGATTGAGAAGGGGGTACGTGGGAGGTACAAAAGATAATTAATTTATGAACTACTTAATCTTAATTATTGTCGCTATCATTAGTTTTACAATTGGCAGAAAAACTGCTAAAACATTCACACCAAAGCAAGCAGAAGAAATGAGCAAAATGCGTGCCGAGTCACGAGAGGCTTTAACTGAACGAACAGAAAACCGAAAACAAAAGATTTTGGAATTGATGAAAGGCGAAGCTGTTCACGATGAAGAGCTAAAGGCCTGTGGTATAAAAAGGCACCCTTCGGCAGGCTCAGGGCAGGTAACTTGCAATGATGTTGAAAAACTCCTTGATGTTTCTGACCAGACGGCGTCTAAATATCTAAACGAATTAGAAAAAGAGCAAAAAATTGAACAAATAGGAACTTCTGGCAAGGGGGTATATTACATTCTAAAATAACCATATTTCATATAAAATACTGGTAGATTTGACCTAAAAGCTCTATATTCCCATAAAACCTTGCAAGATTCTATATGAAATAACGCTTTAAATATAAATATGACAAACGATAATCAGACACAAAATAATCAAGAAAATACTCAAAAAAGCCCTGAAAATAAGGATAATTTAGAAAATCCGCAAGAGCAAAATACAGTTCAAGTACCAGAAGTTGAGCAAAAAGAGCTAAAAACAAGCGTTTCTACGGAAACAGAGAGTGCTGAAATTATGAGCGAAAAACCAAATACTGAGCCATTAACCAAAACAACTGAAGAGAAGCCAACTCTAGCAGAGCCGAAATTAACGGGGGTTACCGCTGAAAATAAGACTGCAAATACCTCAGAAACTGAAATTAAAACAGAAGTCAAAGAATCAACCAAAAGTGAACCTGTCGTGACTGCCTCGCCAGAGATTGAAATCAAAACAGAAACACCAACTGAAGTCATTTCTGAAACTAAAGAAAAAATTGAAACTAAACCCGAAATTAAAGAACAAGTAAAACAAGAAACTCCAATTCAAACTCCTACTCAAGAAATCACTCCATCACCAATAGAAACTCCAAAAGAAGAAGTGGAAGCAACTCCATCACCACAAGAATCGCAAATTAAACCCAAACCAATACAACAAACCAAAATCGTAGAAAAGATTATTTATAAAACCGATCCAAATATAATCCAGAAACTTTTAACTAAAGCCCGTGCAAAAATCCAAGAACGAAAACGAAAGAAATTAGATAAGATAATGACACTATTTGAGATGAAATCTCAGATTATAAGTGCAGATGTACAAAAACTATTACGAACTCCAAAAAGAACAACTACTCGTTATCTAGATCACTTAGAAAATGAAGGAAAAATAATCCAAGTCGGAAAGAAAGGAAAAGGTGTTTTGTATATTAAAAAACCATAATTTTACTCAAAGACAAACTCTAATTTCATTCATGAATAGGGCCAAATGGTGTAAATGACCCTATTAATGCAAAGCGAAGCTTTGCCGTCGTTTTCACGCATTTGGGAGCTTTCTACGCGCGTATGGGTAGGTTTTGGGACAAGCGTAAACAGAAAGCGTCGTCGTCCGAGGGCATTACCGCTAGGGCGTAAAGGATGATATGAGCGCCGACGTTAAGCGAAGTGAGAGACATTAGATACTTTGAGAAATAATCGGTGATGAAAAAGAGGATGGGGGTTGTGCGAGCGTGGACTCCGTAGGTACGAAAAAGCGAACTACAAATGTTAAGCTATTGGTTAAATCCGAACGGTACTGAAGATGTTGTATTACAACTGCGAGGAGGAGCGCGAAGCTGGGGGAAGGATTCCTTCCTTCCCCCAACCTGAGGTGTGCAGTTTGCGAAGCAAACAATGCACACACCTAGTATGTAGGCGCGAGTAGCCCTAGCGGTAATGCCCGAGGCGAATGCCGAGGGTATGTTGGAAAAATCTGTAATAACCACTATACTAAATATACTTACTAAGACGACTTCGTTTCGTAGTGAGCACCAACTCTGCGAAGTTATGAGCAGAGAGGCAAAACAGAAATTTTTTCTCCTCAATACTTTTCCGTTTCAACGTTACAGGGGGGGCAAATAAAAAAGTGAAGGAAATTTCTGTTTTGACTACGGCGGAGCTTGGCGGAGCCGTTGGCGCATTTAGGGTTACCGCGAGCCCGAATGCGTATGGTTAGCGTTTGGGGTTACCACGCACGCGGAGCGTGCGTTAATTGGTCTCCTGCTCGAAATAGGTTCGAGCGGAGTCGTAAAGATACTCATGAAAGAAGATATAAAGAAAAGAATAGAAGAGATGCAGGAGGCTATGCAAAGCCCCGACTTTTGGAATGATAAGCAAAGAGCGCAAGCAATGATAAAAAGCCTAAGTGAGCTAAAGGTAGAAGCAGAAGGTGGTGGTAAGTACGATAGCTCAAATGCAGTGATAACGATCTTCTCAGGAGCAGGTGGGGATGACGCTGAAGACTTTTCCGGTATGCTTTTTGAAATGTATAGAAAGTTTATTGAAAACAAAGGCTGGGAGATTTATATATTACATAAGAATGAAAATGACCACGGAGGATATAGAAATATTACTTTTGAAGTAGATGGTAAGAAATCGTACGGGATTCTAAAAAACGAATCAGGAGTTCACAGGCTTGTGCGTATCTCACCGTTCAATGCAAAGAACCTTCGTCATACATCCTTCTCAATGGTGGAGGTAGTACCCAAACTTGAGAAGCTTATAGACTTTGATATCCCAGAGGAAGATATGGATATACAGTTTACACGTTCGGGTGGTCCAGGTGGACAAAACGTAAACAAACGCGAGACAGCGGTAAGGATAGTGCACAGAGAGTCTGGGCTTTCTGTACATATAGACGGAGAGCGTTCTCAAGCACAAAACAAAGAAAAGGCATTAGAGCTTTTAAGGGGAAAGCTTTTCAAAAAGCGCGAAGAAGACCGTAAAAAGCATGAAAAAGGTCTATCAGTGAGTGCTACTACAAGCATAGAATGGGGAAGCCAGATACGCTCTTACGTGCTTCATCCGTATAAGATGGTTAAAGACCACAGGACAGATGTAGAGGTCCGTGATGTAGAGAAAGTCTTGGACGGTGAGATACAAGATTTTCTAGACGCGGAAAAGAATTTAGAGTAAAATAGATAGATATTATCATCTATGATTTATTTTGATCAAGTTTCAAAACTATACACTGGTGGGCATACAGCACTTGATAAAGTGACTCTATCAATCGCCCCAAAAGAATTCGTCTCTATTGTCGGGCATTCAGGTGCTGGTAAGACAACACTCATCAAAATGCTTTTAGCAGAAGATATTCCTACGCAAGGAGGTGTCTTTTTTGAGTCGTCTGACATCCACGGATTTAGGAGACCACAACTTAATAGTTTTAGAAGACGCATAGGAACTGTGTTTCAAGACTTCAGACTTTTGCCGAATAAGACTGCATATGAAAACATCGCTTTTGCTATGGAGGCAGCAGGTAAGAGTGACGAAGAGATAGCTTCTGACGTACCTCATGTGTTGGAGCTTGTAGACCTTGGCGACAAGATGTGGAACTTTCCACATGAACTTTCAGGTGGTGAAAAACAAAGAGTGGCAATAGCGCGCGCTATTGTGAATCAACCTGATATTATAATAGCCGACGAGCCTACAGGAAACCTAGACCCGATAAATACATTTGAGATAGTACAGATTTTAAAAAAGATTAACGACTTAGGTACAATGGTAATACTTACAACTCACAACAAAGGTGTGGTAGATTCAGTTGGTGGGCGAGTAATAACGATGGATAGTGGACGAGTAATACGAGATGATAAGAAAGGTAAATATGCTTTATAAAATTAAGGAGCCAGAGCAAAGCGAAGGCGACTATAATTTTAAAAGCCCCCTTCTTTTACCAGCTTTGCTGGATAAGGAGGGGGCAATATGATGCTAAGACTTCTTTTACACCTTTGGTGAAAAGGAGATGGGCACAAATTAGATTTTGCTTTATGTTACAATGTATTATGTATATTTAATAAAGAAAAAAAGTAAAGGTGGAGACTTTTATATTGGATATACTTCTAATTTAGAAAATAGGTTGGATCAACATGGTGTTTTAAAAGAAGATTTAATATATTATGAAGCTTATAAGGATAAATATGATGCAACTACACGTGAACAACAATTGAAAGAATTTAAAAGTTCATGGGGTCAATTAAAAAAAAGAATTATGCGAAGTAAATTATAAAAATTAACCCACCTCCTTTTCCAGCTGATATGCTGGCAAAAGAAGGGGGTGATGATTTTCTAAACACTCACTTCGTTCGCGAAGAAAATCTATCATGATAGGAATAAATTTAAAAAGAATAATAAAATCAGGTTTTGTGAGTTTCTGGAGAAACGGAGTAGTTTCTTTTGCTTCAATCCTTGTGATGACGATGACTCTCTTCATGCTTGGTTCAATCCTTTTTGTAAATGCGACGCTTGACGCTTCACTTACTCAAATCCGCGACAAAGTAGATATCAATGTATACTTTGTAACCACAGCACCAGAGGACGACATACTAACCCTTAAAACCTCTATAGAGACACTTCCTGAAGTTGCAAACGTAGAATACGTCTCTCGTGAGAAGGCTCTTGCAGAGTTTACGCTTCGCCATCAGAATGACCAGCTTACACTCCAAGCTCTAGAGGAGCTCGGCGAGAACCCGCTCGGCGCTAATTTGAATATTAAAGCTAAAGAGACTTCACAATACGAAGGCATAGCGACTTTCTTGGAAGGCGAGACCGCTCTCTCTACGCTTGACGATACTCCTATTATAGACAAGGTGAATTATTTACAGAACAAAACCGCAATAGACAAACTAAGTAAGATAGTTGATTCAGCAGAAAGGTTTGGGTTTATTATAATTGCAATACTCGTCATCGCATCATTGATTATTTCTTTCAATACTATACGGCTGGCTATCTATACGTCTAAAGACGAAATAGCGGTAATGAAGCTCGTCGGTGCTAGCAATTCTTACATTCGCGGACCGTTTGTGTTTGAAGGTATTATGTATGGTATCGTCGCGGGCCTCGTCACCCTTATACTCTTCTATCCCTTGACCGTCTGGCTCGGGCCACTTACTGAAAACTTCTTTAGTGATATAAATCTGTTTGATTATTATATAAATAGTTTTTCAAAAATATTCTTTATTGTCTTAGGTTCAGGTATATTGCTCGGTGCAATATCAAGTTACATTGCAGTGTGGAGGTATCTTAGGAAATAATGAAAAAGAAACATAAATATATATTTGTAATAGGAGGAGTAATTTCCGGAGTTGGGAAAGGTATTACTACATCATCAATAGCGAAAATCATCCAAGCACGCGGACTTAAAGTCACTGCACTTAAGATAGACCCGTATGTAAACGTAGACGCAGGTACTATGAACCCCACAGAGCATGGGGAAGTGTTTGTGCTTGCCGATGGCGACGAGACAGACCAAGACATGGGCAATTACGAACGCTTCTTAGGTGTGACGCTCGACAGGCTCAACTACATGACGACAGGGCGTGTGTACCAGAGTGTTATAGAAAACGAACGCAACCTCGCTTACAAAGGCAAGTGTGTGCAAGTAGTGCCACACATACCGCTTGAGACTATAGGACGTATCAAGAATGCAGCAAAAAAAGCAGATGCTGATGTTACGGTAATAGAGGTAGGTGGGACAGTAGGTGAGTATGAGAATATCCTCTTCTTAGAATCTGCACGTATGATGAAGATAGAAAACCCAGACGATGTAGCATTTATAATGGTGTCTTACCTCCCAACCCCTGCTAAAGTCGGCGAGATGAAGACAAAGCCGACACAACATGCGACGCGCCTTGCAAACCAAGCCGGCATACAGCCCGATGTCATAATAGCTCGTAGTGAACTTCCTATTGATCAAAAGAGAAAAGAGAAGTTGGCATTGTTTTGTAATATTGCGCCAGAGCAAGTGGTGTCAGCCCCTGATGCAGACAGTATTTACGACATACCGCTTAATTTTGAGAAAGATAATATTGGGGATATAGTTCTGGATCGTTTGAAGCTCAAGAAAACAAAGTCAAAAACAGGACTTAAGAGTTGGGAAGACTTTGTGAAAAGAAGTAAGAAGGTTTTAGCTGGTAAAAAAGAAGTTCACATAGCAATAGTTGGTAAGTATTTTGATACAGGGGACTTCGTACTCTCTGACGCTTACATTTCTATTATAGAGGCACTTAAGTTCTCAGCCTATGATGTGGGAGTGAAGCCGGTCTTGCATTGGCTGAGCTCTAAAGAGTTTGATAAACCAAGTTCACTTAAAAAGCTTTCAAAGTATGACGGCATACTAATCCCTGGTGGGTTTGGTGAGACAGGTATAAACGGCAAGCTTAAAGTAATACAATATGCGCGGGAGAAAAAGATACCGTACTTTGGGATTTGCTATGGTATGCAGTTGGCAGTGATAGAGTATGCGCGCAATGTCCTCAAGATGAAAGATGCAAATACAGCAGAGATAGATGCAAAAGCGAAAGAGTTGGTGATAGACATAATGCCAGACCAAAAAGAAAAATTAAAAGATAAAAATTATGGAGGTAGTATGCGACTCGGCTCATACCCTGCAAAGTTAGAGAAGGGGAGCATAGCGCGCAAGGCTTATGGTACAGATACGATAAGTGAAAGGCATAGGCACCGTTATGAAGTGAATCCAGAGTACATAGAAAAGCTTTCTTTAGGAGACCTAAAATTCTCTGGCACATCACCGGACGGCAAGCTAATGGAGATAGCCGAACTCCCTACCAAAGTCCATCCGTTCTTCCTCGCGGTCCAATTCCACCCAGAGTTCCAAGCGCGCCCGCTTGCACCACACCCACTGTTTACAGAGTTCATAAAGGCGAGTGTAAAAAAGAAAAAATAAAAAGAGGGTAGGCGAATTTAATTCACCTACCCTTTTTAATATCTTCATAGATTCTCTTTCAAATAAATGACAAATAGCTAATTTAGACACTTAACACCTGAATAAGAGATGAAGAAGAATAAATCTACCATTTGTTTACTGACCTCTAAAGCAACTGACTTTAGTCCGTAAACTCTAATGGTATAACTCATTCTAATACCAAACCCTGTTTTATGTTTCTTTACGTCAAAATTAACACGACCTCTAAGCAATCTCTTTATGTGCCATTCGACAATCTCATTAAAGCAAAATCTCATTCTATTCTCGCTACCTTTTTCATCTCCATAAATACTAACTGAATAAACTTCATAATGCTTTAATCTTTCTTCTGAGAATTCCTTGCTTGGTATATAACTATCATCGATCTCAAATACTTCATCATTTTCATCTTCAGAAATCAAACAATTTTCTCGAGTCATACTAATACCCTCCAAATAAGTGACAAACAGCTAGATTTAACTTTTACTTTCTGCTTGAAATATAATACATATACTCAAATCCTGCAAGAAGAACTCTTGAATTAACTCTAGAGTTAATTCAAGAGTTCTTTTAGAGGAGCACGCGCGGTAGAAGGACTTTCCTCGGGTAGCGAAGCGGACGGAGGAGGGTCCTTGAGGAGCGAGTGTTTAATGTGATATAGTCAGTTGATTGCCTTGTCGTCGAAGTGGTGGGAATGAAAAGAAATCTGCTTTTCTTTTCATCTGATCTGCTTGTAAGCAGAATTTCCGATGTTGAGTGAAACGAGACAGGAAATAAGCCCGGTTTCTGGTACTGCACTATTAAAATATTATCTTCAAAGCTGCCAGATCGTCTAATGGTAGGACATTGGTTTCTGGTACCAAGTATCTAGGTTCGAGTCCTAGTCTGGCAGCTTTGCAGAGAATATTACCCAAAAACTAACACCTTAACGCGTTGAGCCGTTCGTTTTTGTTAGAATTTTGCTACAAATAACCCCATGAACAACACCCTCAACAAAACAATATCAACAACATTTATCCTTGCTGGTGGGTTACACTTAGTTCGGTTTTTTATGGGCTGGGACATGATGATAGACAGCTTCCTTTTTCCTGCATGGGCGAGTCTCCTCCTAGGAATTTTCCTAATCTCCCTTGCCTACAAAACCTGCCGTATTAAATAAAAAAAGTGGTACCTATTACAATTTAGGTAACCACTTTTTAAACACTACTGTTTAAACTCACTTCTATCTTTTAACTGTGCCAAGTCTCCATAGGAGATATTCTACTATTTCATTAAACATCTCTACGGAAACTTCTCCTTTTATTTTTCTTTTCATTAAAAACCATCTTTCATCCTCTGATATATAACCACCGTATTTTAAGCAAAGTACTGATCCGCATACATCTCCTGATTTGCCATTAATATTTTCTGTTTTGATTATTCCGTCAATTAAATTTGGGTCTTCAGTTGCTACAAAATAGTACTTATTTAATTCTACGTCTGTACCTCTTTCGTCAGGGTTATTACCACCCTTAGTCATAGCGTTGCGTACTCCGTTGGGAATTTTTGATGAAATCATTGCACTTTTCTCCTTTTTAAATTCAAATTATAGAAACAACAAACCTCCTGCACAATACTAGAAACATAAACCTTAGTCAAGCCGTTAAGATTTGGTATAATAACAAAATGAAAAAAAATGTATCACTAGGAATAGTACTGCTTGCAATATTATTTATGGCTATCACATTTACTCCAGTACAAAGTAGGTCGTCTCAGAGTCAGCAAGAAGAAGAGGCTACTGAAGTTAGCACTTCTTCCGACGGTTATACATTATTTGCACCACTTAAAGGTACAAAAGCTTATCTTGTTGATATGGATGGAGACATATATCATGAGTGGTCACTAAGTGGAAAACTAGGCAACACTGTTTATTTGCTTGAAAATAAAACTTTGCTCGCAACATACAAATTCTCTGGCGGGCATTTTGGAGGGAAGGGTGTTTCTGGTGGAGGGATTGAGATCCTTGATTGGGATGGTAATCAGCTCTGGTCTTATGAATTATCTAACACAAAGCATCACATCCACCACGATATTGAATATTTACCAAATGGTAATATTTTGGCAATTGTTTTTGAAAGTATTTCTGAGTCAGAAGCGCTCTCAGCAGGGGTTGAAGGTTCGTCTGTAACACCATACGGAGAAATATGGTCTGAGGCTATTTTTGAAATTGATCCAGATACAGATTCTATTGTTTGGGAGTGGCATGCTTGGGATCATATTTTGCCTGAAGGATACAGTGCTAAAAATTACCCGCAATTAATAGATCCTAATTATCCTGCAACTCGTAGGAAGGCTGACTGGCTACACTTTAATGCGATTGATTATAACGAAGCACTAGATCAAATAATGGTTTCTTCTCGTAATCTTAGTGAGATTTTAGTTATTGATCACGACACTACGACAGCAGAGGCGGTAGGTAGTGCTGGAGATCTGCTTTATAGGTGGGGTAATCCAGCCTCTTATGGAGAGTCAGGCAATCGATATCTTTATGGACAACATGATGCGGAATGGATTAATCCAGATTCTGCTTCATCAAATATTTTGTTGTTTAATAACGGTAATAAAAAACAACGAGATTACTCTACAGTGTTGGAAATAGATCCGAAGTCATATTCATACGGTAATGCTAGTATCGTCTGGGAATATGGAGATGACGGTGATGAAGAATCTTTCTTTTCAGACAAACTGTCAGGCTCTCAAAGGTTGGATAACGGAAATACTTTGATTTGCAGCGGAGTTAAAGGTAGGGTCTTCGAAATAAACCCAGCAGGGGAAATTGTGTGGGAGTATACAGACTCTCAAGGTGCAGTCTTTAGGGCTGATCGTTATACATTTGATTACCCAGGTCTTAATTAATTTTACTGGGACTTTGGTATAATAGTTCGATAAGCTCACTATAAATAAAAATATGAAAAAGATAATTTGGATAATAGTAATAATTTTAGCTGTTGGCGGCATTTTTGCTTTTACGAATAATAAAATACCAGAGGAAGCTGTAGACTCAGCATTATTTACACTTTTGCAAAACTCAGAACCTGCTGTACTAGACAATATGTATGCACTCTGGAGCGAAGAAGAACGAACCGACATGGCTGTAATACTTGTTTCAGACACAGAGGGCACGGGTACGTTTTATAATCTCGCAATCTTTGACGTGCAAGATGATATATTTACAAAAAAATCTGAAGTGTTTCTTGGGGATCGGATTAAGATAACCAGAGTGGGTATTGGTGAGCTAGTCCACAGTCCTGACGCGAACTATCGTGTTACTGTACAGACGCTTGTGAGGGGAGAGGGCGAGCCGTTCACTACTGAACCGACATTACCTCAGACGAAGACATTTTATGTAACAGATCAAATTCTTGAAGAGGTTGAGGTAGGGAGGGACGATACATAGGATTTAATATAATTTTTATATGAAACTACTACTCACAGCATCTGGGTTTACAAATCAGTCTATAGCGCAAGCGCTACTGGACTTGGCAGGGCTACCAACAGAGAAAATAAAGCTTGTCTTTATACCTACCGCTGCGAATATTGAGGAAGGGGATAAGGGCTGGCTTGTAGAAGACCTTTTAAATTTTAAGAAACAGGGGTATGGGTCAATAGATATTGTTGATATTGCTTCTGTGCCAAAAGAAGAATGGCAACCACTCTTGGAAATGAGTAATGTCATTTGTTTTGGTGGAGGTAGTCAGCAGTACTTGGCAAAAGTCTTAAACGAATCTGGTGTTGGAGAGTCATTGTCAGAATTACTCAAGACAAGAGTATATGTAGGTATAAGTGCTGGAAGTATGGTAGCTGGGAGGTTTGCTTCACCTGAAGGTTTGAAGCTTGTGTATCCAAGTGAGCAAATCCCTGACAAGATAGAGCAACCTCTTGGTTTTGTGGATCATATTTTTATACCTCACCTAAACTCTGAGCATTTTCCATATGCAAGAAAAGAAAAAATAGAAAGTCTAAAGAAAAGTGTAAAGTATCCTATATATGCACTTGATGATAGTTCAGCACTTAAAATAGACGGCGATAAAGTGGAAGTAATAACAGAAGGTGAATATTTAAAAATATAATAAAGTAGGCGGCATAGTAAATCTATGCCGCCGCTTTTATTTCAGAAAGGAGCTATAACTTTGTTTCATTCAAGACTTTCTTGTTTACGAGAAAAATATCCTTCTGCTTCTTTGTGCTCTTCCTCAGAGACTCTCCCATGCACATGATTTACTTGAAAAGAGTTAGAGCCTGAGTCACCAGTATTTAGGTTTAAGAATTTACCAGTAATTATCTCCTTATCAAGACTAAATATTTTAACAATAAAATATTCGTGTATCGCGCCGCTAACTATAACTAAATAATAGTCACCTATTTGTAGAGTTTCAGAATGTTTACTTTTTGCTTGATTTTTTACTATAAATCTTTCAATTAAAATGAACATCTCCCAAGAAATCTTAACCCCTGTCTCTTCTATGGTATTTTCTTTCATCTTCTTGCCATCCTTTCGTTGAATTAAAAAAATAACTTACCTCTTGCACAATATCAGAGATACCGATTTCAGGCAATATTATAGTGCATATTTCCTATAAATACTGTATTCTGTGGTAATGAATGACACAACTAAAATAGGTATATATCATAAGCACTGTACGGACGGTAACGCATCGGCAGCTGTTTTGCTGCGGAAGTTTCCGGATATTAAGCTTTTTGCACTTGTGCATTCTCACACACAGGAAGACGTGGCTCATATACACAAGATAGCGGGGGAAGGTAATAAAATATATTTCGTTGACTTTGCCGTAGGTGTGGAGGAGTTTTTAGACAAAGGGCACGAAATAACTGTTTTGGATCATCATATTAGTGTAAAGGAGGAAATGGAAAAACTGGCAGATGGGGACGAAAAACTAACTTATGTTTTTGACAATGATAAATCTGGCGCTTCGCTTGCTTGGTCTTACTTTTTCCCAGATGAAAAAGAACCGGAGATTATAAAATACGTAGAAGATTCAGACCTCTGGACTGGAAAATATGAAGACACAAAGTATGTTACAAGCTTTCTTTCCACAAATGCAGATACTCCTGAGAAAATGTTGGAATTTATAGAAAACGGAGATATTGAAGAAATAAAGAAAAAAGGCAAAATGATAACTGACTATTCAGATATTCAAATAAATAGGATTGTAGAAGGCGCGGAAAGTATAAATCTTAAGGTAGGAGAACTCGTAGTACCTGCATATAATCTAATATCTGGTGAATATGTCTCTGTAGTAGGTAACAAGCTTTCAGTTCTACACAACAAACCGGCGATAATGTTTTCAATAAAGAGCCATAGCGTAAAGTTTAGTATTAGAAGTATTGACGGACAAAGTCCAAACGCTCTCGGGTTTGCAAAGATGCTAGGTGGTGGTGGACATGAGAATTCTGCAGGTGCGGAAATACCACTAAGTGATTTTATAAAAATGATAGTTGAATAATATGTTTGTAGATGAATTAACAATACATGTAAAAGCTGGCGACGGAGGTAACGGAGTGGAACGCTGGCTTCATGTCAAAGGTAAAGAATTTGGCGGTCCCTCCGGTGGGGACGGTGGTCGCGGTGGAAGTGTGTACGCAGTTGCTACACGTAATTTAAACTTGCTTGCAAAGTATCGTAATAAAAAACAATTTGATGCAGAAGCTGGAGGTGCAGGTGGCAATAGAAGTCTGCATGGTGCAGGTGGGGAAGACTTAGACATACTTTTACCTGTCGGCTCTGTGCTTACAAATAAAGAAACTAATGAAAAGGTTTTCCTACAAGAAGAAGGGGAGAGAATCCTTTTACTTAAGGGTGGCAACGGTGGATACGGCAACGAGCATTTTAAAGGTCCTACTAATCAGAATCCGAAAGAAACCACCCCTGGCAAGCCTGGTGGTGAAGCAGACTTTTATATAGAGGTGGAGATTATAGCTGACGCTGGGCTTATAGGTTTACCAAACGCTGGTAAGAGTAGCTTACTGAATGCTCTTACAAGCGCAGGTGCTAAAATAGGCGACTATCCGTTTACTACACTTGAGCCAAACTTGGGTGAGTATTTTGGCTTTATAATATCTGACATCCCAGGGCTTATAGAGGGTGCAGCAGAAGGTAAAGGGCTTGGGCATAAGTTCTTGCGTCATGTGAAGCGTACGAAAATCTTAATACACTTAGTGTCGCTGGAGAATGAAGATGTAGTAGATACATATAAGACTATACGCAAAGAACTTGAAGAGTTTGATAAAGAATTGACTGAAAAGAAAGAGATAGTAGTACTTACAAAGACTGACCTAATAGAAGACAAAAAGCAGATAGAAAAGATAAGTAAAAAAATAGAGAAGTTAAATAAAAACGTTACGACACTAACCCTCTACGACGACGCTTCAATAAAAACATTTGGAGATTTGCTTACAAAGGAGTTAAGTAGCGAAAAATAGTGATATAATATAAAAATATGGAAAGTATAATAAAACTTGCAAAGATTGCCGCTGTCCTTATCCTTGTTACTCTTGTCGGGCAGTTTGTATATATAAATATCATACTACCTTCTCCTTTTAGAAATGAACTTAAGACATGTATTGAGAATTCACAACACTTAGCTGACCCGCTTGCAGTGGAGATAGCAGAAGGTCTTTGTTTAGATGTTTACCCACATTTTAATTAGTTATGCACATAATGTTTATTTTATATAAGTGATAGCTACTGTATTATAAAAACATATGGAAGAAATAAATATAGAAAAAATAGTCCCAGAAAATGATGATGATTCTGAGTCAGGGGGTTCTACTATTATAATTGTTATTGTAATAATCGTTATTATAATAGGTGGATACCTTTGGTTAAATGGTATTTCAAATAAAGACCTTGTGGAAGTGCCGGAAGAAGAACAAACTCTTGTTGATCAGATTTCAAATAGTGTTAATACTGATAATCCGGTAAGTGATGTACCGCAGACCAATGTTTTTGAAACAGAAACAAATCCATTTAAAGACGATGGATTTAAGAATCCGTTTGAATAAATTTAATAATTAAATAAATAGTTTTATGATAAAAAGCACAGAGTCAAGCATGCTCACATCTGTTTCCATTTTATTTATGGGGATTTTAATAGGTTTTACGCTTATTATGACAGGCGCACTTTCTGCAGAAGCCAGCTCTATTGATGACATCGTGTTTCCAATAGCAGAATTAGGCAGTTGTGGAGATAAATCAGAATGTAAGTCATATTGTGATGATATTGACCATGCTGATGAGTGTATTGCTTTTGCAGAAAAACATAACCTTATGAATGAGCGTGAAGTCAGGGATGCGCGAGAGTTTGCAGACAAAGGTATAAGAAGTGGGCCCGGAAGCTGTACTACACACGATGAGTGTGAAAACTATTGTGAAGACACTGCAAATATTGACGAATGTCTCGCTTTTGCAGAAGATCACGACATAATACCAAAAGAAGAGCTTAAAGAGGCTCGAAAAATCGCAAAGGCACTTCACGACGGAGCTCAACTTCCTGGTGGCTGTACGAGCAAGCAGTCCTGCGAGACATATTGTGAAGAAGGAGCTCATATAGAAGAGTGTGTGGCTTTTGCAGAAAAGGCAGGATTTATGGATGAAAGAGAGATTGAAGAAATGAAAAAGATATTACCTTTGATGAAGAGTGGACAAATGCCCGGTGGATGTACTAGTAAACAATCTTGCGAAGCGTATTGTGAAGACGATAGTCATCTCAATGAATGTGTAGTTTTTGCAGAAAAGGCAGGGTTTATGTCTAAGGCAGAAGCTGAAATGGTAAGAAAGACTGGAGGAAAAGGCCCAGGCGGGTGTGTAAAAGATGAATGTGAAGCATACTGTGAAAACCCAGACAATGAAGACGCGTGTTTTGCATTTGCAAAAGAACACGGACTTATCTCAAATGAAGACCTTTCTCATATGAAAGAAGGGTCAAGTAGAATACGAGAAGGTCTTGAACATGCCAACCCTAAAGTGATTACATGTTTGAAGGATAAAGTTGGGTCACACGTAATAGATGAAATAGAAAACGGCACATTTTCTCCTTCACGTAACAGTGGGGAAGCTATAAAAGGTTGTTTTGAGCAACATATGGAACAACCAAATTTCCGACCTGAAGGAGAACATATGGATGATTTCGATGGTGAACACAGAGGCGAGGATTTTGAAAGAGATCATGGCGACGACTTAGACAAAAGACGAATAGAAGCAAAATTTGAAAGCTTTATAAAAGACGGTGGTGATCCCGAGGAATTTAAAAGAAAATTTGACGAAGAAAGAGATAGATTTGACCAAGATTTCCAAGGAAGGTTTGAAGATGGTCACGATGACGGTGATTTCAGAAAAAGAGAGATTGAGGCTCATTCCGGCAACTTCGATGAAGACATTAGAAGAAAGGAGGAGTTTATGAGAAAGTTTGAAGAAGAGAAAAATAGGATTGAGCATGACATACGAACAGACGCGATTAGAAAGACTGAAGAAATAGAAGAAAATAGAATAAGAGAAGCTGAAAAACTTCACCAGTTTGAAAGTTTTAATTCTCCGCCCCCTCCGCACATTGTTCCAAGCCCAGAAGATTTGGAAAAGCTTGAGCAATTTAAACAAGATGGTCAAAACTTCTAAATAATATATGGAAAAAATGGACGCTAAAAGAATATATATAGGAAGTTGGTTTCAGAGGACAACTCTACACTTGTCTGAGGTGTATGACTTTTTTATGACCGGTGATTCTCCTCTAGAACTTGATAAGAAGAAGCTAAAGAAACTCAGAGACAATTTAAACCTTGAAACAGTTGAAGATATCCACGGTGATTTTGAATACATAAGTGCTGTTACTAAAAACGGCATTTCGCTTAAGATATACGAAGACGGGCTCATAACTCTAAGCCGTGACCCAGAGGGAGACATAAAAGACGACATAGAACTCATAACTTCTTATTATGAGAAGGAGCTTTCAGCAGGACTCAAATATATCTTTAGTCTTGGTGCGCCTATTCCTAAAGAACTCGCGAATATAAAAACTGTATATCCGTACTTTGTGGTGTTTGAGAACGAAACAGAGCAGAACATTTTGAAGTTCATAGCAGACTTCGGACAGAAGAAGCATTTTGAAATCAAGAAAGAAACATTTGAAGTGTATCGTGGCAACTTGCTATACATTGTAAACCTAAAAGGTGAGTCACTTAAGAATGTTGAGAAATTTATAGGAGAGACAATATTTATTAGGGAATTTAAGGGGCAAATGCATAGATACTTGAACTTACACAGAATAATCTGGGAAAATATAGCAGAGGTAAAAGAGCGAGGTTCAATAAGAGGGAAGGATGTTTCTGAGTTTAAGAATAAAATAGAAAGTTATGAAAAGTCTATAAATATGATAGACACTAGGATAAACCAAATGGGCGCATATATAAAAACACGTGGAGCTATAGTAAAGAGTGACCCAGAGATGGAGAAGTTCGCAGATGTACTTGAATTCAAATACGAAACACTTAGCAATACACTTTCATATGTAAAAGAAATCTGGAAAATGACAAGGACTTATGTAGGCTCAGCGCTCGGTGTGTTTACAGACTTACAGTCAAAAGCGACAAACAACTCTATTAAGAACTTGACCGTAGTAACCTCAATGGGTGTTGGAGGGACATTGTTAGGCCTCTTTGGTCAGGATAAACTACCAGATTTTACAACTGCAGGAGTGTATTATTTTGTAATCCTTGCTGCTATAGGGTACGCCGTGAATAAAATAATGAATACAATATATTTAAATAAAGACTACTCTATCAAAAACGTAAAAGCCGATAAGAATATTAAATAGATAAAATTCAAGATTGACTCAATGCTATGCCGTATTATAATAACGGTATAATAACTAATTTTAAATCTATGAATTTTATAAATATTCTTATTGGTGTAGTAGTGGTCGTAGTAATCTGGGTAATAGTTGCTTATAACAAGTTTGTACGCTTAGTTAACCGTACGAAAGAAGCATGGGCAGATATTGATGTGCAGTTGAAACGAAGATATGATTTGATTCCTAATCTTATAAATACTGTAAAGGGATATGCGAAGCATGAGGAAGGTACACTTACGAAGGTCACAGAAATGCGTGCACAAGCAATGCAAGGCGGAACACCGCAAGAGAGAGGGAATTCAGAGAACATGCTTACAGGCGCGCTTAAGTCTATCTTTGCACTTGCGGAGAATTACCCAGATTTGAAAGCAAATGAAAACTTCTTAGAGCTTCAACGTGAGCTTGCCGATACTGAGAACAAAATCCAAGCAGCAAGAAGGTTCTATAACGGTAATGTACGAGACTTAAATACAGGACTTGAGGTATTCCCGGGGAATATCATCGGAAGTATATTTAAGTTTAAAAAGCAGGACTTCTTTGAGCTTGAAGAATCTGCAGATGCCCGCGAACCAGTAGAGGTTAAATTTTAATGGCGACACTTTATACACAGCAGGACAAGAATGTGAGAAGAACATGGGTTTTGATGACCCTATTTTTGATAGTGGTTATAGCTATTGGTTGGGCTTTTAGTTTTATATATCAGAGTCCGGGGATTCTGTATTTTGCAGTGTTTTTCGCTATCATAATGAATGTTTTTAGTTATTGGTATTCTGATAAGATAGTTCTCAAGATGTCAGGTGCGAAACCTGTGAAAAAAGAAGATAATAGAGAGCTGTGGAATAGTGTTGAGAATCTTTCTATTACAGCGGGGCTTCCGATGCCGAAGCTTTTTACCATAGACGAGCCAGCGCCAAATGCATTTGCAACAGGGCGCAACAAAGACCACGCTGTAGTTGCAGTAACCACAGGGCTCATGAATATGCTCGATAAAAATGAACTTGAGGGTGTAATAGCTCACGAGCTTTCGCATATTGGAAACCGCGATATTTTGATATCTACCATTATCGTAGTTTTGGTTGGGTTTGTTACTTTGCTTTCTGATTTCTTCTTGAGGATGTCGCTCTTCGGTCACGGTGGTAGAGGCGGGGATGACAGAGCAAGGATGTTTATGACAATAGCTGGTATTGCGCTCGCCATCTTGGCACCCATCATCGCCGTACTTATTCAGCTTGCTATATCACGTAAAAGAGAGTTCTTAGCTGATGCTTCCGGCGCGCTTTTGACACGTTACCCTGAAGGTCTGGCTAGTGCTCTTGAGAAGATAGGTGCATATAGCAAGCCGATGAAAAAGGCGAACAATGCAACAGCGCATTTGTTCATCTCTAATCCATTTGGTGGGAAGTCACATAGTGGCATAAGAAAAATGTTTATGACGCATCCAGCTGTGGAAGACAGGGTAAAAGCATTACGTGGTAAATAAAAATAATTGGAGGATTCGCATAGTGGTCTAGTGCGCTCGCTTGGAAAGCGAGTAAGGGTTAAACCCCTTCATGGGTTCGAATCCCATATCCTCCGCAATAATGTTAATATTATAAAATGAAAAATAAAATTTTTATAAAAAGAATACTAATTTTAATCTCTATTACGGCTATTTTAGCTTTATCTCTATTATTGTTTCCAAACGATAAAGTAATACTTAAAATAAGTGATATACGACTTCAAATTGAGGTTGCAGATACTGGGGAAGAGAGGGTAAAAGGCTTATCTGATAGAGAAAGCTTAGGATATAGAGACGGTATGTTGTTTATATTTGATAATGAAAGCTTACATGGGATATGGATGAAAGATATGAACTTTGCTATAGATATCTTGTGGATTGATGAGGGGTATAAGGTAGTGGATATAAAAAAAGACGCAAAACCAGAGTCATATCCGGAAGTATTTATTCCAGAAGTTCCAAGTAAATATGTACTTGAAGTCAATGCAGGATTCTTAGAAGAAAACGATATTGAGATTGGAGACAAGATAATTTTTTAAAAAAACTTCCTTAACGAGTGAGTCTTTTAGAGTGATTTTAGGTGGTGTATTTACACTCACTTTTTTTTATTTCTTGATGTTCAAAATGTGCGTTATCCACAGATTTTTTATAAATTTTTATGTACAATAGTATGACAACTTTAATAAATTAATCTCAAAAAGCAATGTCAGCTACTTCAAAAACATCTCTTAAAAATAAAAAAATTGACGAAATTATGAATGCTAAACAAAGTACAAAAACTCTCAAGAAAGCATCAAAAAGTACTAGGAGTTATCGTCAATTTGTACCGAAGATCCAAAAAAGAGATGGAGAAATAGTAGCTTTTGACTTTGAAAGAATAGTACATGCAATCCATAAAGCAATGATTGCGGGGGAAGAAGGTTCTGATAAAGAGGCAGAGCTTATAGCTCATAGAGTAGCTGGAGATGTAGTACGTATAGCAAAAAAGTATAAGAATTTTATGCCAACTGTTGAAGGGCTTCAAGATACTATAGAAAAAGAGCTTATCTTGAGTGATTACGTAGCGACTTCAAAGTCTTATATTATTTATAGAGAAAGACGAGCAAAAGTAAGAGAACAAGGTATATCTGTACCAGAGGAGGTAAAGAAGCTTACAGCAGAAAGTAGAAAATATCTAAGAAACAATACATTGTCAGAATTTGTATACTACACAGCATATTCAAGATGGAGTGATGAAAAAGGAAGGCGCGAAACGTGGGTTGAAACCGTAGACAGATATATGGATTTTATGCGTGAGAATGTGGGTGGCAACCTTAATGCTAATGAATACGCAGAGGTACGTGAAGCTATCCTTCAGCAAGATGTCTGCCCTTCAATGAGACTGCTTTGGTCTGCAGGTCCTGCTGCACGCGAGTCCAATGTATGTGCTTACAACTGTTCATTTGTAGCACCTGCACGGCTACGTGATTTTGGTGAAATAATGTACATATCAATGTGTGGTGTTGGTCTGGGATTTTCTGCAGAGTCTGAAAATGTACAACAACTACCACAAATACAAAGACAAAAAGGGATGATGGCTAAAACGCATGTAATAGATGACAGTAAAGAAGGCTGGGCAGATGCGTTTATATTAGGCTTAGAGACATGGTTTTCCGGTAAGGATATAGAGTTTGATTATTCGGGATTACGTCCAGCAGGAGCCAAATTAAAGACCATGGGAGGTCGTTCTTCTGGACCAGAGCCATTAATAGGTCTTATGGCTTTTGCAAAAGAGAAAATACTTGCAAGACAAGGAAAACGACTTAGAAATATTGATGTGCACGACATAGTATGTAAAATAGGGGAAATAGTGGTTGCTGGCGGAGTAAGGCGAAGCGCATTGATTTCTATGTCTGATTTAGATGACGTAGAGATACGCGATTCAAAGAAAGGGCAGTTCTATATGAATGAGCCACAGAGGATGATGGCAAATAACTCTGCAGTATACACAGAAAAACCTACAGCAGAGCATTTCTTAGACGAATGGACAGCTCTTGTAAAAAGTAAGACAGGCGAACGAGGTATCTTCAATGCAGCAGGTCTTGATAAACAGCTTCCAAAAAGACGAACAGAACATCTGAAGGAAATATACGGAGATGATTTAAGTAAGGCTATGATTCGTATGAATCCATGCGGAGAGATATATTTACAATCACGACAATTCTGCAATCTTACAAGTATTGTAATCCGAGCAAATGACACTAAAAAGAGTCTTGAGAGAAAAATGGAAATAGCGACGCTTCTTGGGACATACCAGTCTACACTTACAAAGTTTGGCTATCTTTCTAAGGAGTGGAAACAGAATTGTGAATCAGAAAGACTTCTTGGCGTCTCTCTTACAGGGTATTATGACAACAAAATGTCCAGAGAGGTTGATGTATTAAATAGTTTAAGAAGTATTGGTGTAAAGACAAACAAAAAGTATGCCAAAAGATTTAAAGTAAAAGAATCAACATGTATTACTTGTGTTAAGCCACACGGTAACTCCTCACAGCTTCTAGACACTGCTTCAGGTATGCACCCACGATATTCAAAGTATTATATAAGAAGAGTGAGAGTGTCAGCTACTGATCCAGTATTTCATATGCTTAAAGATCAAGGAGTACCACATCATCCAGAAGTGGGGCAGACAGAAGAAAATGCAACTACTTTCGTACTAGAGTTTCCTGTAGCTGCTCCAAAGGGGGCTGTCTTTAAAGACGACATAGGGGCAAAAGAGATGCTAGAAGAATGGAAAAAGCTTAAAGTAAACTTTACAGAGCATAATCCGTCAGTGACTATTTATGTTGGAGAAGACGAATGGATAAGTGTTGCTAATTTCTTATATGAAAACTGGGATTATGTAGGCGGGCTTTCTTTCTTACCTAGAGCAGGTGGTGTATATAAACTAGCGCCGTATGAAGAGATAAATAAAGAACAATACGAAAAGCTTTCAGAAAGAGTAAAAGATGTAGATTTCTCAAAACTTATTACATATGAAAAAGGGGACACTACAAAGGGAGCAAAAGAGCTTGCCTGCGTATCCGGAACTTGCGAGATATAGATAATTTGTGTTATAATGTATAAAGTTCTTATATTGAGCGATAGCTCTACGGAGAGGAAAGTCGGGACACACAGTTTTTAGAGAACAATCGTAGTGGGTAACGCCCATCGGGAGTAATCCTAGAGTTGCGAACAGAGACGATCCTATTAAGTTAGGCTGAAACGGCAAAATACTTACGAGTGTGCAAGGCCGAGCCCCAGTGCTTCGCATTGGAGGAGTGCCGCAAAGATACAGCTGGCAACAGTTGTGCAAGATAAATTATCGTTGATAACAGAATCCCGCTTATAGATATAAGAATCAAATATATGAAAAACAGGCGCCTCACGGCACCTGTTTTTCTATTACATATTCTTACTACGTATAGAGTCAATAATAACACTGCCTAAAGCATCATAGTGAAGTATTATTTTAAATATTCTGTTATTTACTTGATACAAGTCGCTTTTGGCAAGTTTTTTTATATACAGCTTTTTATCTTTAAGTCTTATATTAGTAATAAGCTCTCTAAGTAAAACACTATCTTTTTTAGTTAATTTATCTATTTTATTCATTTTTTTTTGAGAATCTCTAAGAAATCTTGGGCTTTTACACCCTTTCCTTTATTGTCGCGAATAGCGTCAAATACCGTATATTCATCGTCTTCATTACGTACTAACAGATCAAATGCTTCAATTTCAAGAACATTACCTTTTGTTCGTAAGATAACTTGATCAGTATTAAACTTACGCCTCCATGCTATTGGTAGGGTAATCTGCCCCTGACTCGTAACTTTTTGGATTTTTCCTGTAGTATTTTTATTATTATTCATATTTATTATTTTATTATTTTATTATTTTTTGTCAACTATCCACATACATACCTTTTATTAATATAGTCATATTGTTAATATAAATATATTATAAACAGGGGTAATTATTAATATATTTTTTATGGAATACGCAACATTAAATGTTGAAGATAAGGACAAGACACCACTTTTTGAAAATTTAGCACTGTATTTTATTATCGGTGTTATGTTTCTTCTTCCAATCTTCTTCATACCTTCTTTATCAGTTCCTTTTTCATTCACTAAATCTCTTTTGATTTTTGTGAGCATCTTGGTAGCTTTTTTCTTATTTTTAATTTCAAAATTAAAGAGAAGAGAAATAGTTCTTCCTCGCAATGGTATTGCTCTTGTCGCTTGGGCATTGCCTGCAGCATACCTTTTATCAGCTTTATTTTCTGGAAATGGTGCTGTCTCATATTTAGGGCAAGGCTTTGAGATTGATACATTTGGTTTTATCGCCATTATGGCGTTAATGCTTTCACTTGTACCGCTTCTCTTGAAAACAAAAGGGTCTGTATTTCGTGTCCACATTGCACTTATACTTTCTTTGGTAATATTAGTATTATTTCAAGGTTTACGACTTATGTTTGGTGCTGATTTTCTCTCATTTGGGATATTTACAACACCAACAGCTAACTTGCTTGGAAAATGGAATGATTTAGGTATATTCCTAGGGCTTACTACAATACTTTCTCTTATTACATTAGAGGGATTAAGTCTGAACAAATTGTTGCGACTAATACTTCTTATTATTACCGCTGTATCAGTAATATTTCTTGCAATTATTAATTTTTTCCCAGTATGGATTATAGTAGGACTTTTCTCATTAGGGCTTCTGGTATACTCTTTTTCAAAGAAAAGATTCAAACTTGGTGAGAATGATAGTAAGACTATGGTTAAAAGTAAGGCATTTATACCGTCTAGTATAGTACTAATTATATCTATAATGTTTATTGTTGCGGGGTCATTCTTTGGAGGATATACTTCTTCATTGTTTAGTGTATCTCAGATAGAGGCACGTCCGTCATGGCAGTCTACTGTAGATATAACAAAACAAACATACAGTGAGAGTTTATTGTTTGGTTCAGGTCCAAATACATTTTCAAGTCAATGGACTAAACTAAAACCACAATCTATAAACAATACATTATTTTGGAATATAGATTTTGAATCTGGGGTTGGTTTCGTCCCAACATCATTTGTAACTACAGGGTTAGTTGGAGGGCTTGCGTGGATAGCATTCTTCGTATTTCTTTTATATAGCGGATTCAAAAATCTTATTGTCTCTGCTATTGAAGACAGAGCGTCGTATTATTTATCAGTGTCGCTTTTCTTGGGGGCTATATACTTATGGGTATTTACGATTATTTATATCCCAAATGTTGTCATAGTAACTCTCGCATTCTTACTTACTGGTATGTACATAGCATCACTAAGGCATAGACCCAGTGCACCTATAGAAAAGAGGATTGATTTTGCTGCAAATCCTCGTATTGGATTTATCTCAATACTTGCTCTTACAGTATTGTTAATTATAAGTGCAGTGTCACTCTATATGGTTGGTGGGCAATATACTTCTGCGGTTGCTTTCCAAGGGTCTTTGGTCGCAGCAAACGTTGACGGAAATATAGATAAAGCAGAAGAAAAGGTTCTAGGTGCTATAAAGTTAGGTAATAACGATAGATATTATAGACTCGCTGCTGAAATAAATTTGGCTAGAATAAATGCAGTGTTGAGTGATGCACAAAAAGATATTGAAGAAAGACGAACCGAATTCCAAACGATTTTAGCTTCTGCTATTTCTAATGTACAAAAAGCAATAGAGATTGATAATAAGAATTATCAGAACTGGACTATGCTTGGACGTGTGTATGGATCTGTCGTACCGCTTGGTGTAGAAGGAGCGTATGAAAGTGCACAGCGTGCGTATGCAGAGGCTCTTGCACTAAATCCACATAATCCAGAAATCTTCCTTACACTTGCACAGCTTGAGCTTGCAAGAGACGCTGATAATGTTGATGGCGCAAAAGAATTTATAGGATTAGCTCTTCAAAAGAAAAACAACTATACAGAAGCGATATTTTTACTCTCACAACTTGAGATACAAGTAGGTAATATTGAAGGAGCTATACGTTCAGTTGAAGCAGCTGTAGTTATAGAGCCAAATAACCCTACATTCTTCTTCCAGCTAGGGCTATTGCAAGCAAATGCTGGGGACGGCACAAAATCAATTGCAGCGCTTGAAAGGGCTGTTGAACTTAATCCACAATACTCAAACGCACGATACTTCTTGGGGGTTAATTACTTCAATGTTGATAGAGTTGCAGAAGCGATTATACAGTTTACAGAAATTGCTAAACTTAATCCTGGAAATGAAGACGTGAAAGCTATTTTAGAAGGTCTAAAAGCAGGCGAGGATCCATTCCAGCAAGTACAGGCAGATCAACTTCCTATAGAAGGGGAATAAGATCAGCTTTCAAAACACCCGCAGGCCTCCAGCCTGCGGGTGTTTTGTTCTTTGGATAAATAACCAAAAAGCTTTATACTGTGTTGTATTGAGTGTAGGATTACCCACCTCCTTTTCCAGCTGAGGCTGGCAAAAGAAGGGGGTTTTGAAAAATATAGTCTTCGCTACGCTCATCTTATTTTTCTAAAATGGTAAGAAGGATATTTAACCTAATACACAAAGAGATAAATGGCTTGCACGAGGCCGCTTATCTTTTGGGTGCCTTTGCTTTGCTTTCGCAAATCTTGGCGCTTTTTCGTGACAGGCTTCTAGCTCACTTCTTTGGTGCTGGAGCGGTACTGGACACTTACTACGCAGCGTTTCGTCTGCCAGACATTATCTTTGTGGCTATAGCTTCTATAGTATCTGTATATGTGCTTATACCGTTTCTTGCAGAGAAATCCTCAATATCAAAACTAAAAGAAAAAGAATTCATTAATACAATCTTTTCTGCATTCTTTTTAATAATTATTACAGTTAGTGTTATAGCTTTTATATTCGCACCGTGGCTTATGAAGCTTTTCTTCCCAGGGCTTGTAGACACCGCACAATTTGCTGACCTTATACTTCTCACAAGAGTACTTTTGCTTCAGCCTATTTTCTTAGGTATTTCAAACCTATTTGCGAGTATTACACAAATCCACAGAAAGTTCGTACTCTACGCACTTTCTCCAGTGCTTTACAATGTGGGTATAATAATCGGTATCGTATTCTTCTATCCGTCTTTTGGTTTTATGGGGCTTGGTCTAGGTGTAGTGCTTGGCGCAGTGCTTCATTTGGCAATACAGATACCATTTATAGTAAAAAATAAATTCTTACCAAAGATTACTTTAAGTATTGTTGGCACAAGATTCAATGATGTTAAAAAAGTTATCTTCCTCTCACTCCCACGTACACTTGCGCTTTCAGCGCACCAGATATCACTTTTGTTTTTAATCTCCTTCGCATCGCTTATGGCAAGTGGCTCTATTGCTGTGTTCAATCTTTCGTTTAACTTACAGTCAGTACCCCTTACTATCATTGGTGTGAGCTATTCTGTCGCAGCGTTTCCAACCCTCGCTAAAATGTTCTCAAATGGACAGAAGAAAGATTTCTTAGAGCAAGTGCTTACAGCTAGCAAGCATATTATCTTTTGGTCATTCCCAGCGATAGTACTTTTTATAATCTTACGTGCACAGATAGTTCGTGTGATACTCGGTTCAGGTGAGTTTGACTGGGCAGACACTCGCCTCACTGCTGCAGCGCTCGCGCTCTTTGCTGTGTCTATAGCTGCACAAGGGCTAGTGCTTCTTTTTGTACGTGGATATTATGCAGCAGGGAATACGAAGAAGCCTCTTATACTAAACCTTATCTCTGCAGGGCTTGTAATACTTTTTGCATTTGGGCTTGGCAAACTTTTTG
>Ga0233430_1000528_pt1 | contig 69610 bp, 56 predicted proteins | sample SI_118_April2016_2_FD_179883 | JGI IMG/M metagenome (GOLD analysis project Ga0233430, IMG submission 179883) | Seawater microbial communities from Saanich Inlet, British Columbia, Canada - SI_118_April2016_150_MG | ecosystem: Environmental > Aquatic > Marine > Inlet | place: Canada: British... | reverse complement strand
CATCCTGGTCGGAGACGTCGTAGGATATGTACGGCACGGCAAAGGGGATTTCGCGCACCCGGATGGTCAGGGCTATGCCGCCCTCCTCGGTATGCGGTTCGATGCGGATGGAGCTGAAGATGTCGAGGTTGTCTAGCCGCTGCAAATCCTTGCGCACGCGCTGCGGATCGAGGGGGGCGCCGATTCGGGTGCGCAGCTCGCGGAGGATGACGAAGTCGCGGGTGAAGCGGTTGCCCTGCAGTTGAATGCGAGTGACTGTCATACCTGCGAATGATTCGAGTGACTGGTACTGCCCAGCACCTGAGACTTCGGGGAAGAATAGCAGCAGCAGGAAGGGGAGAACGATTTTTTCCTTCATATCCACGTGGTTTTTCGCCCTCTATCCAGATCGGATAAAAAGAGTGCTTGCCAGGGTTCAGGACCTTGCCGAAGTTGGCAAAGAGTGCGCCCGGGCGCCAGGGGAAATTTGCGCCTAAGGAACCGCAAGAGAATAGATTGGCCATTGGGACCGCTGAATCCCCGAAAACATTGCGAGCAAAATGACCAAATTATTAAAGTCGGGTTCCTAAGAAGCTTTTCGAGAATTGCCGGTCCGGAGCGGTGTCTATTCTGGCACAGAAGTTGCGAGTGATTCGGATAGAACGGGTGATGTGGTGATGTCGTAGCGGATCGATTGCCTTTTGCCCGTCGATCGATAGAGAAATGTCGTCTTATCGTCACGGGAATGTAATATCGATCGGGTAGATTGGGAGATAACAGGGGGTAGACTCTTCGCCAGCGCCTTTTGCTCGTGCCAGAATTCTTGGCGCTGGCGGGAAAAAGCACAGGAGAAGATTTCCCGATGAGGAACTTAATTTCCCTTCAAAAGCCCCGAAAAAGGAGGCAGACCATGAGTTCGTTACTGCTCGTCCTTCCCATCATCGGACTCGTCGCCATCTTCGGGATGGCCATCCGCCACGACAGAGGCGGAGAAACTGCGGACTATCCGACTCTGCAGGACCTGATCTGAGTCGGGGAAGTCATCCCCACAGGGCGCTGGTTCCCAAGTTCCCCGATATGCGCCCACTCGAGTACAGTCTACATCGGGGCGCCATTCATATAGCTGATTTTCCTTCCGGTTCCTCAACCGCCGTCCCGTTCGGCTGCACCCGTCGAGCGGGTCGTTTATTTTTCCCCGAGTCCGATCCTCAGGAGCACCAGCGCGGCACACAGCGTCATCACGGCGGAGACGGCGACGTAAAACCAGAACCCCGCGATCATGCTGAAGTGATCGGCGATGGCCGACATGACGAAAGGGAAGAGGAAAGAGCCGACGCCTCCGGCTGTGGAGACGATGCCTATCGCCAGGCCCTGCTCGCGGGTGAAGTGCTGTCCCACCAGCACGATGACCACAGGGTAGATGGCAGAGAGGCCCATTCCCGCTCCCCAGAAAAACAGGCCGGCCGTCCAGGCGGTATCCATCAGCAGCGCCAATCCCAGTGACAGAGTGGCCAAACAGGTCAGGCCGAACAGCAGGGGGGTTTGTCTGTCGCTGCGGTAGCCGACAGATACCAGAAGTCGGCCGCACAGCAGGCCGCACCAGAGGACCGATACCATGGAGGCGCCGACCGAAAGAGGAGCCTCCAGTATCTGGACGTAGTACTCAGAGATCCAGTTGGATACGCCGATTTCGGCACCGATATAGAAGAAGACGACCAGGGCGAGGAGGACCAGGAGGGGCTGGCGTATAAGCCACAAGAGGGTCGCCCTGGAGGATTCTCTCCGCGGCTCGGGTTGCATGGTGGAGAAGGAGAGAAATATCAGGGCTCCGGCGATCAGCAGGCAAAGCACGGCCAGAGTGCGGAACATCATCTGCCAGGCTATCCCGTGTTCGAGCAGGAGGCCCATACCGAGAGATGCGGCGATAGCGCCGGCCGGGAAGGCGGCGTGGGCAAGGTTCATCAGGCGGCTCTGGCCGGCCGGCTCCATGCGCACGACGCAAAAATTGGTGACCACCTCGGTGCCGCCTTCGCCCAGCCCGATGAGGAGAATAGCCAAGAGATTGGTCGCCACGTTGGGATGGAGGCCGAAAAAGGCCAGGCCAATCGCCTGCAGGACCAGGGTGGAGACGATCACCTTCTTGGGCCCCCACTTGTGGATCAGGACACCGCACAGGAAAGTGGAGCCGAAGTAGCCGATCGAACCGGCGGCCAGCACCGCGCCCATGATCAGATAGTCCCAGGAGAAGTCGCGGATGATCTTGGGTACGGTGGCACCGATGACGATGGCTCCGGCGCCGAAGACGATGAAATTGGCGAAGAAGATCGAGAACAGGTGGCGGTGTTCGGCGTTGAAGAAATAGCCGTTTTGTCGCGTCTCCCCAACTTGCCCCGCACTCAATGCCATTTATCCCCCCTGCTCGGCGACGATCGGGCTGTGTACGATAGTGAACAAAGATTCGACCGCCGGGAGTCGATCCGGCCATCGAAATGGTGGATAGGCCTTCAAATCTGAAGGATTCCCGGCCAGCGGGCAAGGAAGCGGAGTTCGAGGTGATTGGATTGGGAGAAGGTTCGCGGTATATTGGGAGCAGTATCCAGTTTTAAAACGCAGATGGTTCACCAATCTCTTCTCCACGAAACGAGTTTTCAGTGCTATGCGGAGATATGAGGTGGATGCAGGCGTACAGGAGGTTTGAAGGTGTTGGCGCAATTATCTCGAGATCGATAAAAGTGCGGAGGATGCGCCTTTTTGCGGAGGAGTTCGACAATGGATTTGACCAGAGCATTTCCCCGGAGTCCCTACGACATGCTGGCCGGTATGGTGATGCTGGGGCGGACCACGGACAAGGCGCGGGCCCTCCTGGCCGATGGGCTGGGCGACTACCAGTACGATTGCCCTCTCGATCGAGAGCTCTTCGCCTTTCTCGGGATCGATGCGGCGCAGTTCGCGGAACTGGTGCGCAAGGGGGAGGCGGATGAAGAGGTGGCCCGGTCGACCGATGCCGCCTGTTCGCGATCGCCGCTGGAGAAGGATGCCTTCAACAACAAGATGCGCCACTTGAGCCCGGGGGATAGCGACGGGCAAAAGTGGTTGGAGGAGCGACGCAGAGAGCTGGAGCGAGAGGATCTGCACACCTTCTTCGAAGTGCTGGACGCCGACGAGGGGAGGTTCTGAGGGGGCAAAGAGGGGTGAAAAGAGAGGGCCGATCCGTCTACCGGGTCGGCCTTTTTGCGTCGGATCGATTTCGGGACGTCATCGAGAATTTGGGAGTGTACGCGTGCGATTCGCTTCGGGTGAAGCGGTTCAGGCGGTCAGATCGAGGGCGCTTCCCGTGCTCACGGAGGCGTAGCCGTTGAACTTCTTCAGAACGGCGATGCCGCCCATACTCGCTCCGGTATCCACTTTGGGGATTTCCTCCGGATCGAGGGTAGCGCTGCCGCTGAAAGCGGATTTCGGAGAGGGATCGGATGCAGAAGGTGTTGCGGGTTTGGGGATAGCGTCTGTACGGGGTAGAGCTTCGATGGAGGGAAGTCCTCCGCCGTTTGCATTCCGATCGGTTGGAGCGAATGTGGAGGGGGAACTGGATTCGGCGCTGCTTCCGTTTGATGGAGTTCCTTCGGTAGTTGTGAAGCCCTGGGGGGCGCCGCTGCCGATGAAGTCATCCAGGTCAATCTTTCCGGAACTCGCCTCGGAGGTGCGTTTTTCAGAAGATGGCTCGATCGCTGTCGCCCTCTCACTGCCGCTGGTGTCGCTTTGATCACCCCCTTCGCCCCCCCCGCGCATCTCCTCCATGCGCTCCTGGGAGAGTTCCTGTCGGGCCTGGGTTTCCATGCGTCCGGCTTGGGCGGCTATCTGGCGATCCTGAGATGAGGGCTCGGCCGGGGCCTGGGCGGCGCGGCGGACGACCTGGGCCTTGCGGATGGTCGCCTCCGGATCGCCGGGTACGGGAGAGGTATCGATACTCACTTCGCCGCCGACGGCGTAGCGCTTTTTGTCGGGACCGGATTCGTAATCGTAGCGGGGACCGCCCCGAGCGTAGGAGCCGGCGGCGGCCAGATGGGCCTGTTCGTGGGCGCGGACCTCGCGATCCCGATTCTTCAGCTGCTCGACCTCGCGCTGTTCCTCTTCGCTCAGCTCTTCCTGGCCTGCTTGCCCCGTTCCCTCTTTCTCGCTCTCTACGCCCGATCCTTCTGCGCTTTTTTCCGGCATCCCGGATATTTCGGGAGCCGGCGCAGGGACGGGTTGTGCCGGAGGTGGAGGAAGAATGGGATCAGAACTGTCGGGGACGGCGTCGGAGATCGGTGGCGCGGGGGGGATGGACTGTTCCGGCGATGCGCTCTGTCGGGGGGTATCGGAGACTGCCACGGCCGGCAGTGGAGCGGTCTGTTCCCGTCCTTCGCCTTTTATTATAGGAGGAGGAAGCGGCGTTTCTCCGTTTTGCCCCTCGGTATTTTCACCCGCGGCTCGCAGCGGCGGGAAGGCGTATTGCTCTCCATCCTCTGCGGCAGCGGGATGCAAGAGGGCGTCGACCTCGGCGAGCAGGCGGCCTCTCGGCGTCAGCTCTACCGAATCCCGGGAGGCCTGTGAGCCTTCAGGGGCGCGGTTTTCCGTCGGGGACAGAGGCTTCCGTTCGACGGAGGAGCGGGCGACCGCCGGCGCGACGGCTATGGGTGTTGGCGAGTCTATGGCTAGAGGCATGGTCGATATAAAGGGTATAGTACCGGTTATTCGTGTACTATCGGCACCGACCTGCCTCGACTTTAGAAAAATCTGATCCTTTTGGAAAAATTCCGCCGTTCAGCGGATCATCGACATCAGGTCGACCGGCTCCGGGCTGGTGAAGAATCCGTCTGGAAGTTCGTCAAAGACCGCGATTTCGGTGTGCTTGCTTCCACCCCGGTCGTCTGCGAGCCAGATGCTGCCGTACTGCTGCCAGTTTGACCAGGGTTTGGTCATTCGAGGCTCCGGATCCGAGGCGTTGCGGTAGTAGACCCACTGGACTACCAGTCGGGTTTGTTTGTCGACCCAGACCTCGTATTTGTTCTGTGGGGTCACGCCTACCTCTTTGAAGGTGAGGGCCAGAACATCGGCCATCTCGCCCACTTCGGTTGCCCCTTCCCCGACGTATTTCAGGGTGACGCCGGAATCCTTGAGCTTGTAGGGCATTACCAGCCAGTAGGCGTCGTTGATCCAGGCTTCGTACCCGTGCTGTAGTCTGGCTGCCAGGGTGTCGGGGTCGGCGATCTCACTTCCGGATTGCCAGGCGCGTCCCTGGCGGGTGTGGAGATTCATGAGCACGGTCAGATCGTCGCTCTCGTAGCGCAGGCGGCCGGTCCACTTGTCCCATAGGTGCCGGCGTTTGCCGAAGAAGCGCCAGGTGATATAGCGGGTCTGGTCCCAGCTGTCGCGGCCTCCCAGGCGGGTCATCACCTCGTCGGCAATGGCGATTGCCCGGGGATCGGAGCCGGCGGTGTCGAAACCGGGAGCGGGGGGGTTGTCGCTGGCCGACAAGGGGCTGCCGGAAGCGAGGAGAAGAATGCAGGCGGCGGTGAGGCGGATTGCGCTGATCACGTTACACCTCCTTGGAGAAATCCGGCAATACCCGGGGAAGCAACTCTTCTAGCTGGGCGAGGGGAGGCTCCAGACTTTGGATCGCTTCGACCCAGAAGTCGGGGGATTCCAGATCGCGGCCGATGGTGCGGCGGGCGACGTTTTCGGCGGTATCGCTGCCGGTGAGGCGCAGGAATTCCTCGTAGCGGGGGAGGAAGTCGGCGCCCTCTTTGGCGAACATGGCAAAGAGTCCGCGACTGAGCAGGAAGCCAAAGGTGTAGGGAAAGTTGTAGAAGGTGACGCCGGTGATGTAGAAGTGGAGTTTGGAGGCCCAGAAGTAGGGGTCTTCACCTCCTTCTGCGAGCGCATCGCCGAAGACGCGGCGCTGGGTGGCGGCCATCAACTCCTTGAGCTGGGTGACGCTCAGTTCGCCGTTGGTGCGCTCTTCGTAGAGCTGTTTTTCGAATTCGTAGCGCACGGGAATATCGAGGAGATACACGGCGCCGTGGCCGATTTCCATGTCGAGCACGCCGGCCTTCTGGGCGGGACTGAGATCGGGATCGGCGAGGATACCGTCGGTCAGGATCATCTCGCCGAAGGTGGAGGCGGATTCGGCCAGGGTCATGGGATAGCGGCGGGCAAAGGGGCGCAGATTGTGCATGACGCGGCTGTGGAAGGCGTGGCCGACTTCGTGCGCCAGGGTGCGCACGTCGCCCATGGTGTCGTTGTAGGTCATGTAGACCCTGGATTCGCGGGTGAGGAGGGAGCCGGTGCAGAAGGCGCCGGGCCGTTTGCCGGATCGGGGCTCGCTTTCGATCCACTGCCGCTCATACGTCTCGCCGAGAAATTCTCCGAGATCGGGATAGGCCCGACTGAAGGCGCGTTCGACCAGCGCTTTGCCCTCTTCCCAGGGAAGTTCTTCGCGCTCGGGAAGGGGGAGTGGGGCGCCCAGGTCATACCAGGCGACGCCTTTCGTGTTCATGATTTTCGCCTTCAGGCGAAGGATGCGACGGGCGAGTTCGGCCTGGTCGAAGATTGCCGTAAACATGGCATCGAGAGTCGGGCGGCTGATGGCGGATTGGAAGAGGGCGATGTCGAGAAAGTGGTCGACGCCGCGGTGCCGATTGAGGGTGAGGCGGGTGCCGGAGATGGCGTTGAGGGCGGCGGCGGCTACATCTTCGACCTGCTCCCAGGCGGCGTTGCCTCCTTCGAAAGCGGCGCGCCGGACCTGGCGGTCGGGATCTTCCATGAGGGCGCGGCGCTGAGCCATGGGTCGAGTTTCGCGTTTGCCGTCGGGGTATTCGATCTCGAATTCGAGTTTGCCGGAGAGGGAGTCGTAGAGCCGCCCCCAGGCGTTGAGTCCGTCGACGCCCAGATCGGCGGCCAGGATCTCCTTTTCCGGATCCATGGAGCGGAGCGCTTCTTCGCGCATGCGGGTGAGGAAGTAGTGAGCTTCGCTCAGAGCGGGGCGTTCGGCAAAGGTGGTGAATGTCTCTTCGGTGGCAGTCTTGAGCACGCGCAGGAGTTCGACTTCGAGTTTGTCGGCTTCGGCTCCCATGCGGGACAGGTCCGCTTCTGCGTGGGCGTACTCTTCGTTGCGCGCATCGGCGGCGGACAGGCAGCCGATGTAGGAGCCGATATGGGAGATGCGGGCCATCAGGTCTTCGTAGGCCAGAAAGATCTCTTCCCACGGTTCGGCATTTTCCGACGTCAGATCTGAAAGAGAGGCGGCTCGTTTCTGCAGGGCGTCGATATCTCGCTGCAGGTCGGATTTGAATTGTTGCATCTCCGGCCCGTCGAATTGTGGAAAATAGCTGGTCAGATCCCAGGTCATTTGCGCTGTGCTCATGGATGTTCCTTGGTTGATAATAATGCGTAGATGAGTAGTTTCTTCTTTTAGAAGGTACGGGGATAGGACATCAGGTCAATTTGAATCATTTTTTCAGAGTCCTAACTCTTATTCGGATGGGGCTCGAATTGGAGGATTTCCCTATATTCGAACAGTTCATGAAAACAAAAATCTCGATCATGGCGGGGCGCATACTTCTCGCCATCACCATTTTCAATTACACGAGCGGGGGAGAATTAGCTATGAAGAAGTTGCTGCATGTCCTAATGGCCCTTGTCTTAACCGGTTCGGCAAGTAGCGCCTACGGTCAGGAGGATGGCCGACTCTACGAGATGGAGGAGGTGACCATCACCGGCTCCAAGGTGCCGAAGACGCCGGGGAATGTGACTCAGAAGATCGAGATCATTTCCGCGGCGGAGTTCGACGATTTGGTTCTGGCCAACGGCAATCTGGCGGAGATCCTGTCCTACAGTCCGGGCAATTTCGCCAATGTCCTCTCCCGCAACGATGCCAACTGGGGTTCATCGGGAGGGCTCGCGCATACCTACAAGGGATACATGCTCGACGGTCTGCCGATAGACGCGTTTGTGGATCTGCAGAGTTTGGACCCGTGGGCGTTCGAGCGGATCGAGGATCAGCGGGGTTCGGCCTCGGTGCTCTATCCCACCTATCTGGCCATGGACTTCGCCGGCAACCAGTCGCCGCTGGCCGGCACGGCCAATTTCATTCTCAGGGAGCGGATCGTCGAGCAGCGCACGCGGGTTTCGACTTCGTTCGGCTCTTACAATACGCTCGGAGGGCGGCTGTATCACCAGCAGGCAGCGGGGAATTTTCACTGGTTTGCCGGGGCGCACTACGAGGACTCGGACTACACCGATTACGGCACTGAGGATTCGTGGCTGAATATGATCGACAAACCGGGATACGAGAAGACGAAGCTGTACGCCCGGGGGACCTATTTCGTCGATGGGGCGGTCGATCATCGCATCGCCTTTTATGCGCATCGGACCTGGCACGTCGGCGACGCCGGACGTCCGAATCGAGGCTTCGATCACGAGTACACTACGCTCAATGCCCACTACGTGCGACCGATCCAGAAGGGACTGATCGGACAACTGCGCCTGGGATACCGCGACTATGTGCGCACCTGGGAGGACGACACGTACAACCGGGATTGGGATGATGCGGTCGAGACTTACGTGGAAACCGGATCGCTGGCCTGGGAAAAGGACAACGGTGTGCTGCAGACCATCCTGCCGGTGGATATGTCGCTCTCTTACCAGCATTCGGGCGACGATCTGCTGACCGTGGGGGTCGACTATCAGGTCGCCTGGTACGAGACTTATGGAGAGGCTGCTCAACTGCTGCTGGGGAACGATGCCCGGGCGCTGCGGGGCAACGATGCGCGAGCGATGCACATGGGGCTCTACGTGCAGGAGGAACAGCTGTGGAACGACTTCGTCTTCCGCGTCGGGGGACGCATCAATCAGATACAGCACGATATCGATTTATTGCAGGGGGCGGCGCCGGGGGATGACAGTGAATCGTGGACCAAGCTGCTGGGAAGCGCCGGGGTGCGCTACAATCAGAGTTCCAGGCTGTCGCTGTTCTCGAATGTGGGTACCAGCTTCAAGGCGCCGTCGCTCAAGTCTGTGGGGGGCACCATTCCGATCAGTGAGAAGGGGAGCGATGTGTCGGGGCACCTGCCGAATCCGGATCTGAATCCGGAGTCGGGGCTGAGTTTCGACGTGGGTGCCAGCTACGCTGTCATGGAGGGATTGACGTTTGGAATGCGCGGTTTTCTCATCAGCATCGACGATCAGATTGCCCAGATCGTGGTGCCCGAGGCCGCTTCGCAGTCGCAGGATATCAATGCCGGCAAGACGCTAACTACTGGTCTGGAGGTGGAGGTCAGGCACAGTCCGGCCGGCTGGCTGCAGTGGTACGCCAACTACACTTTCACACAGGCCGAGGTGAACGACGACCCGAATCCGGACAAGGATGGCGCGGATATGAACTTCGTGCCGCAGAATGTAGTCAATCTGGGAGCCCATTTCGCTCTGCCGGGTGATTTGACGGCCAGCGCCAACGTGCAGCTGCTGAGCAGCATGAAACAGAACATCTCCAATGCGAATCCGGGCGAGTTGGACGGGTACGAACTGGTGACTGCGCGGATCGAGAAGCGGTTTGCGGACAGGGATGGGCGGGAGATTCGCGCCTACCTGGAGCCGTACAATCTGTTGAATAACGACTTTGAGATGGCGTGGGGTTTCAAGGATCCCGGGTTTTCGGCTACTGGTGGATTGATGGTTTCGTTCTGAGCGGGCTGATTATGGAAGTATCGCGATTACTGACAGTTGTTGTAATTCTGCTGGGAGGGGGGATTTTCCTCTCTCCCAGCGGTTTATTTGCCGAGCCCATCAGCGTCACCGACTTCAGGGGGAAGCAGATCACTCTGGAGAAGCCGGCGGATCGGGTTATCTGTCTGCTCGAGAGTGCGCTGAGTGGTCTGTACATGCTGGGGGCGGAAGAGCGGCTGGTGGGGATTTCGACCAATATCTATCAGGAGAGCGTCTTTGCCTACTACGCGGCGATGGACGAGCGGATTCGGAGCAAGTCGCTGGCGACTCCTGGGAACTGGGATTTTGTCAATATCGAGAGCGTGGTCGCGCTGCAGCCGGATCTGGTGATTATCTGGTCGGGTCAGGAGGAGTCGATCCAGTCGATGGAGGAGAAGGGGATTCCGGTTTATGGGGTGTTCATTGAGCGATTTGAGGACATCCATCGGGAGATCGAGGCGTTGGGGAAGCTGACCGGTACTGAGGGACGGGCGGAAGAACTGGTGCGTATGGTGCGGGAGGAGCTGGATACGGTTCGGGAGCGCATTGTCGGTAAAGAGAAGAGCGGCGTCAGTGGGGTAAAGAAGCCCAGGGTCTATTTTATGTGGGCGCAGGGAACGCTGGAGACTTCGGGGCGGAACAGCACCGTCCAGGAATTGATCGAGCTGGCCGGTGGGGTGAACGTGGCAGCCGGGATCGAGCAGGAGCACCTGGTGGCGAATCTGGAGAACATTCTGGTCTGGAATCCGGAGGTAATCGTTATGTGGTGCAACGATCGGATGGACCCGGTCGATGTGGAACGGCTGCCGAGTTGGCGGTCAGTTGCTGCGATCAAGAACGGGCGGGTGCGGGAATTTCCAGATCCGTTCTCCTGCGATTTTTGGACGCTGAAGTATCTGTTCTCCGTGGAGATGGTGGCCCGATGGTGCCATCCCGAGCGGTTTGAAAAGGTGGAGTTGGAGAGCCTGAGGAGCGATCTTCTCGGCAAGCTATACGGCGGGAAGCTGGGCTCCACGCTGCCCAGCCTGGAAGCGGAGGAAGGGGTGAAGCCTTGAATAAGCATCTGCTGCGCTATGTGCTGTATTTCCTGCCGCTACCGGTCTTTGTTCTCTCTCTGTTGCTGGGTCCTTCTGCCAGCGCGGGGATGGGGAAGATTCTCAGCTGGCTGTTTGGTCAGCCGGATCCGGAGCTGAACGAAGAGCTGATCAAGACGATTTTGTGGGATGTGCGTTTGCCGAGGGTGGCGCTGACCTTTCTGGTGGGTGGTTCGCTGGCGGCGGCGGGAAACTCGCTGCAGGCGCTGTTCCGCAATCCGCTGGTTTCACCTTATATACTGGGACTCTCTTCGGGCGCGGCGTTCGGCGCGGCGTTGGCGGTGACGGTCGCCTGGCTGCCGATTCAGCTGTCGGCGTTTGTGTTCGGCGGCATCGCCGTGGGGTTGAGCTACTTTTTGGGCAGGTCGCGCAAAACGGTGTCGGTGGTGTCGCTCATTCTGTCGGGGGTAATCGTCACCGGGATCTTCACGGCGCTGCTGACGGTGATTCAGTTTTTGACCGATCCGTTCAAGCTGCAGACGATTGTCCACTGGACGATGGGGAATTTGCACAACGCCAGCTGGGACAAGCTGGAGTCGGCCGGGATCGGGATCGGGATTGGGATAGTCTGGCTCTTTTTGCTCCGCTGGCGCATGAACGTGCTGGCGCTGGGGGACGATGAGGCACGAGCGGTCGGCATGAACCCGGAGCGGGAGCGGTTGCTGGTGCTGGTGCCGGCGACGCTGGCCGCCTCGGCCTCGATCGCGGTGGCCGGGGTGATCGGTCTGATCGGCCTGGCGGTGCCGCACATGGTGCGCATGATGCTGGGGCCGGACAATCGGCAGACGCTGCCCGCCTCCTTCACCTTTGGCGGGGCGTTTCTGCTGGCGGTGGATACCTGTTCGCGAACGGTCGCCTCATTCGAGATTCCGGTAGGCGTTTTCACCACGCTGCTGGGCGGTCCGTTTTTCATCTTTTTGCTCAAGAAGGCGCGCATCGGATGGGAAGTATAAACGCGGCCATAGAAGTCGAAGGGCTCTCCTTCAGCTACGAGGAACGGCCGATTCTGGAGAACGTCGGTTTCCAGATTCGCGAGGGGGAGTTCACTGTGTTGCTGGGGCGCAACGGCAGCGGTAAATCGACGCTGCTGCGCATTCTGGCCGGCATGCTGCAGCTGAAGCAGGGGAAGATCGCGGTCATGGGGCGGGATCTGCAGAAGCTCTCCGCGGGCGAACGGGCGCGGATCATCGGCTTCCTACCACAGCACCACCGGCCGGTCTTTCCCTTCGCAGTGGAAGATGTGGTGTTGACCGGCCGGGCCAGCTACGTGACGCTGGCACCGAAGAAGGAGGACGAGGAGAAGGCGATCCGGGCGATCGAGCGCGTGGGCATGGCGCATTTGCGAGGGAGGCCTTTTACGGAGCTGTCCGGCGGGGAGCAGCAGATGGTGATGATCGCCCGAGTACTGGCCCAGGAGCCGGAGATCATCATGCTGGACGAGCCGACGTCGCATCTGGATTTCATCAACCAGGCGAAATTGCTCGGGCTGGTGCGGGAGCTGGTGGACGGGGAGATGACGGTGCTGGCAGTGCTGCACGATCCGAACAGCGCCTTTCTGTACGGAGATCACTTTGTCTTTTTGAAGGATGGTCACATCCACGAGCTGGAGGAGGGGGAGAATCCGTGGGACAGGGAGGTGCTGGAGCGAATTTATGAAGAGGAGATCGACACGGTGCCGTACGGAGAACGGGCGATCGTGGTGCCGAAGGGGTGAGTTAAAGATTGCGTCACATGCAAAACGCCGGTCTCCCAAATTTGCGGAGGCCGGCGTTTCGCATTGCGTCGTCGAGCGTGGCAGGTTCAGACGACTTTACAGGATTCAAATTCCTTGGTGCTCAGGCGGATGCCGCCGGCGCGCAGGCCGCGGATCGGATACTGGGAGATGGGAAACTCCTCGTTGAGCACGCGCAGGCGCGGTTTGGGCTTGTAGTCGAGGGTGACTTTGCGCTCGGAGTCGGTGGTCAGCTTGATAAGTTTGCTGCCTTCGGGCATCATGGAATAGGTGCGGTTGAGGATGAACTTGTCGACGCAGCAGCGCTTGATGTAGGTGTAGCCGTTTTTGTCTTTGTAGACGACGTTGAATACTTGTTCCTTGTCCACCAGGCCGCAGTGGAGCATCCCCTTGCCGACGAAGAGCTTGTCGGGCACGTCGTCCACCGAGTAGGTGGCATCCTTGCGGATGACCAGTACCCGGTCGTACTGGGAGACTTCGAACAGGGCGCTGCCGGTGGGGACCTTGTAGCCGAGGTAGCCGGAACTGCGATCGTAGCGCAGGGTCTGATCGCGCTTGGCCGCCTCGCGCACGTCGACCTTTTCGAAGGAGATGATCTCGGTGCGCCGTGGAAACTGGTCGCGGTATTTTTCGATGATGGTTTCGAGGAACTCTATGCCATAGGGAATGATGTTCTCCAGATGGCCGTCAATTTCGCGCAGGCGACCCCGGATTTCTTTCATCTCCTTTTTGGCGCGGTTGATGTCGTAGAGGGAGATGCGGCGGATTGGGATCTTGAGCAGGGTGTCGATATCGTCGTCGGTCACCTCGCGCTCGATCAGGACAGAAAACGGGACCAGGCCCTCGCGCACCGCCTGGCTCACCTTTTTGGCGGTAGTCTGCTCCTCGATCGCCTTGTAGATGCGGTTTTCGATGAAGACCTGCTCCAAACTTTTGGCGTGTAGCCGATCGCGCAGATGACCGTCTTCGACCCGGAGTTCGGAGACCAGGATGTCGATCAGGCGGTCGACGCTGTTCTGGAGGACCTGGGTGGTGGTCATCACCTGGGGTTTGCTCTCCGGGTTGATGAGCATCAGGTTGGCCGAGATCGACAGCTCACAGTCGGTGAAGGCATAGAGGGCGTCGACCAGGTCCTCGGTGTAGGTCCCGCGGGCGAGCTTGATCTCGATTTCGACCTTTTCGGCGGTGAAGTCGCTGATAGTGGAGATCTTGAGTTTGTTTTTGCGGGCAGCGTCTTCGATGGAGGCGATCAGGCTTTCGGTGGTGGTGCCGTAGGGGATCTCGCGAACGACGATGCGCTTGGGATCGGAGGTGTCGAGTTTAGCGCGCACCAGGATCTTGCCGTTGCCGTCCTCGTAGTCGGAGATGTCGGCCAGGCCGCCGGTGGGGAAATCCGGCTGGATTTCGAAGGGGCGGTCCTGCAGATAGGCAACCTCGGCCTCGAGCAGTTCGATGAGGTTGTGGGGCATGATGCGGGTGGCCATGCCCACGGCGATGCCTTCGGCCCCTTGGGCGAGGAGCACCGGAATCTTAGCCGGGAAGACGATCGGCTCTTTGTTGCGGCCGTCGTAGGAATCCTGGAATTCGGTGAGTTCGGCGTTGAAGAGCACCTCTCTGGCCAGGGGGGTGAGTCGGCACTCGATATAGCGCGGGGCGGCCGCCTCGTCACCGGTGAAGATGTTGCCGAAATTCCCCTGCTTTTCGATAAAGAGATCCTTGTTGGCCAGAACGACCAGAGAGGAGGGGATCGACTGGTCGCCGTGCGGGTGGTATTTCATGGCGTGGCCGACGACGCTGGCCACTTTGTGGAAGCGGCCGTCGTCCATCTCCTTCATCGAGTGCAGGATGCGGCGCTGCACTGGCTTGAGTCCGTCATCGACGTGGGGAATGGCGCGCTCTTTGATGACGTAGGAGGCATACTCGATGAAGTTGTGTTGGTAGAGGCTGTCGACGTATGCCATCAGACCAGATTCTCCATGATGTATTCGCGGCGGTCGGGGGTGTTCTTGCCCATGTAGAAGGTGAGGGTTTCGGGAACCTGGGACATGGAGCGAACGCTTACCTTGACCAGGCGGATATTTTCTCCGATGAACTGTCCGAACTCCTTGGGTGAGATCTCTCCCAGCCCCTTGAAGCGGGTGATCTCGGGCGCCTTGATCCTCTTGAGGGCTCTGTTCCGCTCTTTTTCGGTGTAGCAGTAGACGGTCTCTTGTTTGTTGCGCACGCGGAAGAGCGGGGTCTCGAGGATGTAGACGTGGCCGGCGACGACCAACTCTTCGAAGTAGTTGAGGAAGAAGGTCATCAGCAGGTTGCGGATGTGGAAACCGTCGACATCGGCGTCGGTGGCGATGACGACGCGGTTGTAGCGCAGATTTTCGTGCTCCTCCTCGATCCCCAGGGCCATCATCAGATTGTAGAGTTCTTCGTTCTTGTAGATGTCGGCCTTACCTCGGTTGAAGGTATTTTGCGGCTTCCCCTTGATGGTGAAGATCGCCTGGGTGTTGGGATCGCGGGAGGAGATGATGGAGCCGCCGGCCGATTGGCCCTCGGCGATGAAGATGGTAGTCTCTTCGCCGAACTTCTTATCCCCTTTGTGGTACTTGCAATCCTTCAGATTGGGGATTTTGATCTCGATACGGCGGGCCGCCTCCTTGGCTTCCTTTTTCACTGCGTTGAGTTCTTTGCGCAGTTTTTCGTTGTGGACGATGCGCTCTTCGAGCTTTTGGGCTGCTTCCCGGTTTTTGTGCAGGAAGTCGACGACCGCTTCGCGGACCTCGTTGACGATCCAACCGCGCACGTCGGTGTTGCCCAGTTTGTTTTTGGTCTGGGATTCGAAGACCGGTTCCTTGACCTTGACGGCGACCACGCCGAAGATGCCGTCGCGCACGTCGACGCTGTTAAAATTCTTTTTGTAGAATTCGTTGACCCCTTTGAACAGTCCCTCGCGAAAGGCGGACTGGTGGGTGCCGCCGTCGCTGGTGTACTGGCCGTTGACGAAGGAGCGGTAGCCTTCGCCGTAGCTGGGGATATGGGTGAAGGCGAATTCGAGATACTGGGATTTGTAGTACGCCGGCTCGTAGACCAGGTTGTCGCTCACCTCGCTGCGGAGCAGATCGAGAAGACCGTGCTTCGACTCGAATTTTTGCTCGCCGTTGAGCACCAGGCGCAGGCCGCTGTTGAGACAGGCGTAGTTCCACAACCGCTTCTCGATGTATTCGAAATTGTAGGCGAATTCGCCGAATATATTCTCGTCGGGCCGGAATTCGATGTTGGTGCCGTCCGTTTCGCCGGCGACCTTGCCCTTTTTGGTCTGCGATTCGAGCTGGCCGCGCGAGAAGATCGCTTCGGCGTACTGGCCGTTGCGATAGGCAATCGCCCGAAAATGGGCGGACAGGGCGTTGACCGCCTTGGTGCCGACGCCGTTGAGGCCGACGCTGAACTGGAAGACGTCGTCGTTGTATTTGGCACCGGTGTTGATGACCGAAACGCATTCGACGATCTTGCCCAGGGGGATGCCGCGGCCGTAGTCGCGCACGGCGACCCGGTCGGCGTCGATAGTCACGTCCACCTGTTTTCCGTGGCCCATGATGAACTCGTCGACGGCGTTGTCGATCACCTCCTTGAGGAGGATGTAGATGCCGTCGTCCGGATCGGAGCCATCGCCCAGACGGCCGATGTACATGCCGGTGCGCAGGCGGATGTGCTCGAGTGAACTTAGGGTCTTTATCTTGCTCTCGTCGTAGACGGGGGCGGAATTGCCGTTCGACTTGCCATTTTGTGGTTTGCCGTTTTTGGGCGAGCCATTCTGTGGTTTGCCGTTGCCGTTTTTGTTCATGGGCTCCCGAAGTAATTGAGGTTCAAGTAGAGATAGATAGACGGATTTTGATCTGCTGACTCGACGGACTTTCGGGCGTTTCGCGAAGATCCGGATCACAGCGGTATTTCAGAATTAGGCTGAAAACTATAGAATCAACTGCCGGTCCGGGAACATATTCCCGGCCTTCAATACTGCATTGGGGATAGAAAAATTGCAGGGGAAGAGCAGGGCCGAGAAAAGGGAGAGAAAGAACCGACGCCGGCTGCTTCGATGTTCGCAGAGGGGAAGTGACTGCGAAGGGTACCTGCTAATTATAAGGAAATCCCCGCCATTTAGTATAGTGAACAAATGTGCACTTGTCAAGTATCTGGAGAGGGCGTGGGATACGGGAGTTCATCACCTGGCGGGCAGAACCCAAAAACCGGCCCCCGAGCGGAGACCGGCAGATAAAATTCGGATGGATGAGAAGGGTCAGCTTTTGGCCGGCGCCTTTCGCTGATTGCTACGCGGCCTGCGGCGCCGGTTGCCGCCACCGCTCCGATTTTGGCCGGAGTTTCCCCGTCCTCCTCCCCCTCTACCGCGTCCACCGCTGCGGCTTCGGCCGCTGATCTTGGAGAGATCAGGCTCTTCTCCTTCCCAGATCGGCTCGATGCGATTGAGTCCGAACATTCCCTTCAGTTCGTGTAGATCGCGATCGCCGATGAAGGTGATCGCCGTGCCCTCGCGGCCCATGCGTCCAGCGCGCCCGGTACGATGGGTGTAGATCTCGGCATTGCGGGGGTAGTCGTAGTTGATGATGTGGGAGACGTGGCTGAAGTCGAGGCCGCGGCCGGCCACATCGGTGGCGATCATGTATTTGATCTTCATCTGACGGAAGCGGTTGAAGATAGAGGTGCGCTTGTTCTGATCGAGGCCACCGTGGATGTACTCTATGGATGGGACGCGGCCCTGCAGCGTCTTGAACAGGTCGCTGGCGCCGTCGCGGGAGTTGCAGAAGAGGATCGCCTGCTTGATGGCGTTGCCCTCTATATAATCGAGCAAGGCTTTCTGGCGCTGGCGGTGGGGAACGCGCTGGAAATGGTGATTGAGCGACTGGGGAGCGATCTGATCTTTATTGAGCTGGATGCGCTCCGGTTCCGTTAGATACGCTTTGGTCAGGCGCTCGATCTCGGACGGCATAGTGGCCGAAAAGAGCAGGGTCTGGTGCTCCTGGATCATGCAGGACATGATGAAATCGACGTCCTCGATAAAGCCCATTTTGAGCATTTCGTCCGCTTCATCGAGAACTGCGGTGCGCACGTGGCTGAGGTCGAGGCGGGCGTTCCAGACCAGGTCGATCAGGCGACCCGGGGTGGCGACCAGGATGTGGACTCCGTGGCGCAGCTTGGCTTTCTGGATATCTATGTCGAAACCGCCGAAGACGGCGAAGGGAGCGACGCCGGTCTGCTTGGCGATGGTGTCGACTTCCTGGACGTACTGGAGGGCCAGTTCGCGGGTGGGGACCAGGACGAGGACCTGAATTTCTCTGAGTTCGGGGTCGATCCGCTGCACCAGCGGGATGGCGCAGGCGCCGGTTTTGCCGGAGCCGGTCTCGGCCAATCCCATCACGTCCTTGCCGGCCAGAATATGAGGGATGGTCTGCTCCTGGATGGGAGTCAGGTCCTCGTATTTCATGTCCTCGAGGGCGCGAAGGATGTTGGGCTGCAGATCGAAGTCGGTAAACTTCATAATTCCTTCTTGAATAAAGTGATACGGTACATTATCCCACGTTGGGATATGTATGTGAAAAATAGGTATATATAAAGATTAGGCAATGGTCCCGACGGCGGGCGGATTGCGCAATGGTCGGCAGGGGTTATTTTTTCTTGTCCACCGCCGGCATCCGGCAGTGAAATTTCCACCTGTTGCACCCAAGATTGCAAAAGAGACGTCGGGAAATGCCAATACAGGCGGTTTGACCTGTAGAAAGTCGTTTTTCCGACGACGCTGAATTCAATTCTCAACTGGAAGAGTGCTATGTCCGAAGTTCGCGTGCGCATCGCCCCCTCGCCGACCGGCCCGACTCACGTGGGCACCGCCTACCAGGCGCTGTTCGACCGACTTTTTGTCAAAAAATACGGGGGGCAGTTCATCCTCCGCATCGAAGATACCGACCAGAGTCGCTCCCGACGCGAATACGAGGAGCAACTGATCCAGGCGCTGCGCTGGCTCGGGCTGGACTGGGATGAAGGACCGGATATCGGCGGTCCTTACGGCCCTTACCGGCAGAGCGAGAGACTGGATATCTACCAGCGGTATGCCGGGGAACTGGTGGAGAGAGGACAGGCATACCACTGCTTCTGCACCCCCGAGCGCCTGAATGAACTGCGGGCGGAGCAGATGCGCAACAAAGGACGGCAGGGATACGACGGCCATTGCCGAGAGCTGCCGGCTGCGGAGGTGGAGGAAAAGCTGGCGCAGGGGTTGCCGCACGTGATTCGCATGAAGGTGCCGGAGGGGAAGTGCGTGGTCCGCGACCGGCTGCGCGGCGAGATCGAGTTCGACTACGTCCAGACGGACGATCAGGTGCTGATGAAATCGGATGGCTTTCCGACCTACCATCTGGCGGTGGTAGTGGACGATCACGAGATGCGCGTCAGTCACATCATCCGCGGAGAGGAATGGATCCCTTCGACCCCCAAGCACCTGCTGCTCTACGAATTCTTCGGCTGGGAGCCACCTGAACACATTCACCTGCCGCTGTTGCTCAACCCGGACGGCGGCAAGATGTCCAAGCGGCGCAATCCGACCTCGATCGAATACTATCGTCGGGCGGGATACCTGCCGGAAGGGCTGCTCAACTATCTGGCGTTGATGGCGTACCCACCGCTGAACGGGGAGGAGGAGAAGTTCTCCTTCGAGCAACTGGCCGAAAGCTTTGATCCGGATAGGATCAATCTGGGTGGTTCGATCTTCGATATAGAGAAGCTGAACTGGCTCAACGGGCGGTACGTGCGCGAAGAGCGGACATCGGAGCAATTGTTGGCGGATTTGCGGGGCTGGCTGCTCAACGACGAGTACATCGGCGAGATGATTCCGCTGCTGCAGGAGCGGATGGAGACACTGGGCGATTTTCTGCCGAAGGTGGCGTTTTTCTTTGCGCGCAAGGTGGAACCGAAGGCGGAAGATCTGGTGCCCAAGAAGCGGGAGGAGGGGGAGGTCGTGGAGATGCTACAGACGGTGATTTGGGCGCTGGAAGAGGCGCTGCCGTGGAACGAGGAGTCGGTGGAAGCGACCATTCGAGGGGTGGCGGAGTTCTGGGAGTGGTCGGTGCGCGATGTCACGGTGCCGATGATCGTGGCGGTGACAGGTGAGCGAGTGGGGCCACCCCTGTTCGAATCGGTAGCGCTGCTGGGGATCGATCTGACGCGGATGCGGCTGTTGGACGGGATGAACGTGCTGGGGGGGTTGTCGAAGAAGAAGGGGGGGAAGCTGGAGAAGAAGTGGAAGCAGCGGGGCCATTCAGGCTGAATATCCGCATAGTATGACGGATCTCCTCCGCAGTGGAGATCCGCAGGAGGTATTTGAACCGCAACGCCGGAGCGGGTTCCGGTTTTCGGCGACGTGCGACTGTATCCAAAAGTGGAAGAAGGGGCTTAGATGACTGAAGAAATTTTCGTCGATCACGATATTCATGTACACACCTTCCTGTCGAGCTGCAGCGGAGACTCTGAGGCGGTGCCGGAACGAATGCTGGCGGCAGCGGCGGTGGCGGGGGTGAAGACAGTCGGCTTTGCCGATCACCTGTGGGATGCAGCCGTCCCCGGAGCATCGAACTGGTATCGGCCGCAGGATTTCGATCACATTTCGCAGATTCGCGCCCAGCTTCCGGAAGATAGTGGCGGAGTGCGGGTATTGGTCGGCTGCGAGACGGAGTACGTGGGGAACGGCAGGGTGGGAATCTCGCCGGAGGTGGCCGCGCAGCTCGACTTCGTGCTGGTGCCGCACAGCCATTTTCACATGGAGGATTTCGTCTGCCCCGCGGAAGTAACTGGTTCAAAGGAGATCGCCGAGTTGTTGCAGAAGCGATTTGCGGAGGCGATTGAACTGGAGGTGGCCACGGGGATCGCCCATCCCTTTTTGCCGTGCGTTTTCCCGGAGCGGACGGACGAGATTCTCGGGCAGATCGAGGATGCGGAATTCGGCGACCTGTTCGGCAGAGCGGCGGAACTCGGGGTGTCGATTGAAATTACCACGGGTGCCTTTCCGTCTCTCGGTGGCGGAGAGCGCGAGGGGATGCACGACGAGAGTTTTTTGCGCATCTACGGTCTGGCGCTGGAGGCGGGCTGTCTGTTCCATTTCGCCAGCGATACGCACAGCCTGGAGGGGGTGGGGCGGGTATGTGGGCTGGAGCCGTTCGTCCACCAGCTAGGTCTGACGAGGGAGAATCTGCATCCGCTGGTGCGCGGGGTCTGAGTATGAATGGACATCGCTTTGCCCTGCTGGCCGATTTGCATCTGTCGGATCTGTCGATGACCTCCGCCCATTGCGCGCTGCAGTGGGCGGTCGAACTGGTCAACCGGGAGCGGCCGGATTTTCTGGCGGTGGCCGGCGACGTGACGACCTACGGCACCGGCCGGTCCGCGGCCCTCTTTCTGGAGGAGCTGCGGAAGGTGGAGGTGCCGGTCTTTTTTACGCCGGGGAACGCCGAGCTGCGCTCTCCGGAGGGAATGGAACTGCTGGCGGAGCTGTGTGCGCAGGAGCGGCGGGTGGCTGTAACGGGAGATCTGCTGGCGATTTTCCCCGACACTTCAACGGGAAGGTTGCCGGAGGATGAACGGAAATGGCTGGAGCGCTGCGTCGCGGATCATCCGGAGGCGCAGCGTTGCATCGTCGTCACTCATTTTCCGCTGAACCGCTTGGAGGAGGAGAGCCGGAAGTGGCTGCGGGAGTGGATGGAGCGGCAGTCGGTGGAACTGCTGGCCGCCGGGCACACGCACGTCAACGAGGTGCGGAGAGATAACGGCTGGACAGAAGTCATCACGCGGGGATTGGATCCGGACAAGGCGATCGGCGATCTACCCGGGATCAATTTTCTGACCAGCGTCGAGAAGGGAATGTGGATGGAGGAGTTCCGTCCCTGGCAGTTCGCGGTGGAACTCCTTCCCGCCGATCTGCCGGTCGACGCGTCACCGGTGGGCTGGTCGATCCACGGGTGTCCGATCGAGGCGGCCGAGGAGACGCTGGCCAGCGGGTTGTCGTGCTTGGAGCTGCGTCCACGGGATCTGGAATTTTCGCGGCAGGGGCTGGCTGAGGGTCTCGGGCGGCTGCGGGATCGGAGTCCGATTTTTCTCTCCTACCATCTGTCGAATTTGACGTGGAATTCAGAGAGGGGTGTGATCGACGGCGAAGCGGAGCTGCGCGCCCATCTGGAACGGGCGCTGGAGGCGGGGGTGGACAGTGTCACCATGCACGTGCCCCGCGTCGCGGCGTCTCTGATGGAAGGCGAAGGAGGGGCGACAACGCTTTATGAGGAGTTCGCGGAGCTCTACGCACGTGTCTTCGAGGCTCCAGTGCGCGCCGGAGTCCGCCTTTCCATCGAGAATCTGCACAATGGACCGGGGACGCCGGTGGACGATCCGGAGCTGAAGTTCGCGACGACTATCGACGAGTATCTGCGCTGGATCGACGCGCTGGAGAAGCGGATGCCGCAGGGGCGTATCGGAGCTCATCTGGACGTGGGGCACGCGCGCAACAACGGGGGACCGCTGGACAATATGCAGCCGCTGGGCGACTGGTACGCCCGGCTGGGGCGCCGGATTACAGGGTATCACATCCACCAGGTCGGCGCCCATCCGGAGACCGGGAAGCTGGCTAATCACCTGGAGATTGGCAGTCTGTTCGGCCGGCGGATATCCTACGCCGGGTTTCTGCACGCCTGGTCGCGGAAGCAGATTGCGCGGGCGCCGCTGTTCGTGGAAGTGCGCGCAGAGGAGGCGCGGCGCAGCACTGCCGAGCGGCTGCGGAAACTTTTCGAACGGGCCGGGGAGATACGCGAGAGTGCTGAGTTGCCGGACAGGACGGGGTAGGGCCCCCGGTCGGCGGGATATTCAGACATCCGGCGGCTTCTTGCAGACGACCAGAGAATGGGCGCGATTGCGGATAATCCGGCGAAAGCGCAAAATGGGAATCGGACAGAGTTCAAAGGATCGATAGATCGGGGAGAACTGGATTATGCACTACGCCACTATGGGGAATACCGGGCTGCGCGTGAGTCGCGTCTCGGTGGGTACCGACATCACGCTGCCGCCTGCCGAACTGCTGCCGATACTGCGGCGGGCGGGGGAACTGGGGGTCAACTTCGTGGACGCCGACTACTCCTATTCCTACACGAAGCCGGACGGCGGTTCGGGGCGCTCGTGGGAAGGGGTGCGCGAATGGCTCACAGAGGTGGACCGCAGTCAGATGGTGGTGGCCGCCAAGACCTACGATCCGACGCCGGAAGGGGCATTCCGCCACGCCGAGGAGTCGCTGGAGGGGCTGGGAACCGACTATCTGGATGCCTTTCTGATCCACGGACTGAACACGCTGGAGGATTGGGAGAAGTTTCGCCCGGCGCTGGATGGCTGCCTGAAGGCGAAGGAGCAGGGGCTGGCGCGCCACGTGGGGATATCGACGCACACGGTAACGCTGGCGCGCGAGGCGGCCCGGATTCCGGAGCTGGAGTTGCTGCTGGTGACGCTGAACGTCACCGGTAAGGTGATGAAGCGCTCGGGCACACCCCAGGAGATGCAGGAGGCGATGCGCGTTCTGTGCGAACAGGGGCGCGGCGTGTACGTGATGAAGTCGCTGGCGCGCGGACGGGTGTTCGACGACCGGGACGAGCTGGTTCGCGCCGGATCGCTCAGTCCGCTCACCCACGAGCAGGTCGATCGCGCCCTGAGCTACGTCTTCGGCTGCCCGTGGGCGCACGCGGTCACCATCGGCATGTGCAGCGTTGCCGAACTGGAGGAGGATGTGGCGATCCAGCAGCGGGTGGACGCGGAATCTGGAAGGTGGGAAGAGCGGTAATACTGCGAGCTATTTTGAAGCCTCCGCCCCCTCTTTTTTTGCCAATACTCTCTCGACCGTGTCTGCCAACTCCTCCATTCCCACCGGTTTGGAGAGTCTGCCACAGAAACCGTAGGCTGCGTAGTTTGCCATGACCGGGTCGTTTGAATAACCGCTGGAAACCAAGACGCGTGCTTCGGGGTCTATTTCGAGCAACTGACCGACGGCTTCTTTACCGCCCATAGTTCCCGGGATCGTCAGATCCATGATGACGATATCGAAGGGGGTGCCCCGATCCAGGGCAGCGCGATACGCCGGCAGCGCCTCATTGCCATTGTAGGCGCTCACTACCTCGTAACCGAGTGTCCGGAGCATCCTGCCCATGGTTTTTTGGATGATCTCCTCGTCGTCCATCAGCAGAATCGATCCAGTGCCGGTCGCTATTTTTCGCTTTTCCTCAACTACGGGAACCGCCTGGGTTGGCGAAACCGGCAGGTAGAACTCGAATGTCGTTCCCGCCCCTCGTGTCGAATGGATGGTGATGTGCCCTTTGTGGCGCTGGATGACGGAATGGACGATCGACAGACCCAGGCCGTGGCCCTGGGATTTCGTGCTGAAATACGGGTCGAATACCTGGTTCAGCAGGTTCGCCGGTATGCCGATCCCCTGATCTTCTACCGATACTTTTACGTATAATCCCGCCTCCAGCGGCAGGGGATCTTTTTCAGATACGTCGATCTCTTCTGCGGACAGTTTCAAAACTCCTCCAACCGGCATCGCCTGGTCTGCATTGAGCACCAGGTTCTGGATCACCTGGCCGATCTGACCGGTATCGATTTTCACCGATGGAAGATCTTCGGGTAGGTCGTACAGCGGTCGGGTCCTCGAGCCGCGCAGCGTCAACTCGGTCGTCTCTTTGAGCAGTGCTTCAATCGAAGCGTTCTCCTTAACCGGCTCTCCCCCTTTGGCGAACGTCATCAACTGGTGCGTGAGTGCTTTGGTTTTCGTCGCCGCTTGCTGAGCCTCGGCCGTGATTTCGCGTTCTTCACTGTCCGGATCGAGCAATCCCATCAGCAGGCTTAGATTGCCGGTTATACCCGTGAGAATATTATTGAAATCGTGGGCTATACCGCCGGCGAGGAGACCGAGCGATTCCAGATTGTGGGCTCTGCGGATACCCTCTTCCATCCGCCTGCGTTCGGTAATGTCTTCGAATACAGTGGCGAGCTTGTCTCTTTCCGGAGAGAAGACAGATATCGAGAAATGCTTGCCTACCGTCGATAAATGGGTTTCGAATTGGCTGGGTTTTCCCGTTTCCGCTACTTCTGCATAAATGTCTTGATACGGGGGATCTCCGGAACCGCACACTTCAGAGACCAGCTTGCCGAGAATAGCTGTTTGCGGCAGCCCCAGTATGTTCCCAAACTGCGGGTTGATGTCCAGAATTCTGAAGTCGACGACCTTTCCGGAAGGGTCGTGTACGGCCTCCTGCAGACATACTCCTTCATTCATCGCCTGGAAGAGAGAGCGGAATCTCTCCTCGCTCTCTTTGAGTTTTCTCATGTCATCCAGCCGGACGAAGGTTTCGGATAGAACCTTCGCTATTTCGCTCAATATCTGCAGATCGTAAGTAGAGAAGGCGTCGGGCTTTTTACTGCTGACAGCGACTGTGCCATGAGAGAAGGGAACGTCGACCACACTGCGCAGAATTCCGGCTTTCGTCAGTTCGTGGTATACATCCTCTTCTTCGAGATTCCTCCTATAGGCCACTTCCCCTTTTTCGAATATGTCGAGAACTATCTCCTTGCCGACGGGTCTTTTCCGCGAATACCATTTCCCTTCCCAGTCCATGCTGTATGCCAGGACATCCCCTTCGGGAGTGATGACATTGACTCCAAAATACCTGTATGGAACGTCCATTGCCCTGAGACTCTCGCCCATCGCCTCCATCAGGTCGTCGAGATCGATTTCATTCTCCATGCTCCACAGCTGCTCGCGGATGCGCGAAAAGGCCTCTCTATCTTTTTGCTCCGCCAGCACGCGCTGCTCCGCCTGTTTGCGCTCGGTGATATCCAGATTGATTCCCACTGTGCCGGTTATGTCTGTCCCCTTCCGGATAGGGGCAATGGTATAGGTGTAAACCCCTCGGGGTTTTTCAAGATCGTATTCCACTTCCCCGCTGATTACTTCTCCCTCGAGAACTCGGCGTGTGTTTTCTTGCCACAAGGAGAGGGATCTTTCGTCCACACCGAGATCTTCAGGGAGTTTACCGAGGGTGTCTCCCCAGCGCTCTCTGCTGATGGAATTTTGCAGGACGTAGCGACCGTCTACATCGGTGCCCCATAGATCAAAGGGCAAGCTTTCGATGACCGCATGGAGCCGCGCTTCACTCTCACGCAGCGCGTCTTCGGCCTGCTTGCGGCCGGAGGTAGTGATTACCTGGGAGGTAACGGCGGAGATCATTCCCGCAAAGGATTCTTCGTCAGTCTGCCATTCTCGTTTTTTTCCCGTATGCTCGAAGCAGACGACGCCTAAGAGTTCGCCGGCGACGAAGATACCCGAATCCATCATGGAGGTGATCCCCAGGGGGATGAGGTAGCCATTTGTGAATTCGCAGGTGCGGGGATCCGTGCGTGCGTCCTCGGCACTCACCCGACTGGCGCCGTGGATAGCGGCGAAATAGCTGGGATAATCGGCGGATCGCAGAACGAGACCGCGTGTATGTTCATCGCGGCTGGCTTCGAACAGATCTTCGCAGAGCAGTTCCTTTCCGTCTTCGCAGAGCAGCCATATGCTCACCCGCTCGACCGCCAGTCCCCTGGATGCTATGCGAGTGAGCATGCGGAAAGCCTCCAGCGCATTCCCCGAGGCCAGGGACTCATTGCCCACGAGTTCGACGGTCGCCGCCTGTTGCAACTGTGCACGTCGTTCTCGTTCTGTTCTCTCCTCATCCGCTCTTCTACGCGTCACCAGTTCGAACTGGAGTTCCTCATTGCGCCGTTCGAGTTCCTGGCGTTTGAGCCTCTCCGGGTCGGTTTCCGGCGCGCTTTGTTCGGCGACCTGCCGACGCAGTGCGTCTATTTCTTCGATGAGCTGAGCTCTGGTCCTGTCTGCGTCTTCCATTTCTCAAAGACTCAATTGGATAGGGGAACCCACGGCAGATGATGGAGGAGCTTCCTCGGGGAGCGATGCTCGAGCGTATCCCGATGCCCTATATTGGAGCATCGGGATACGCCGGTTTTTTCTTGAAAGCATCTCAGCGTCTGAGACGCTCTTTCCCAGAGGCTCGGGATTTTTGAAAACTACTCGCGGATCGCCGTTCAGCGCTGCTTTTGCTTTTGCATTCTGGCCCAAGAGTCGCGCAGGGTGACGGTGCGATTGAAGACGGGATGGTCGCCAGTGGAATCAGGGTCGACGCAGAAGTAGCCCAGCCGTTCGAACTGACAGCGGGTGCCCGGCTGCGCATCTTTCAGGCTCGGTTCGACATAGCAGGTCGGCAGCACCTGGAGGGAGTCGGAGTTGACGTTGTCGAGCCAACTGCCGCCTTCCGACTCTTCAGTCGGATCTTCGGCGGTGAACAGGCGATCGTAGAGACGCACTTCGGCTTCCAGGGCATGGGCGGCCGAAACCCAGTGGAGGGTGGCCTTTACCTTGCGACCGTCCGGGGCGTCGCCGCCGCGGGTGGCCGGGTCGTAGGTACAGCGGAGCTCGACGATCTCGCCGGAGTCGTCTTTGACCACTTCGGTGCAGGTGATGAAGTAGGCGTAGCGCAGACGGACTTCGCGACCGGGGGACAGACGGAAGAACTTGCGCGGCGGATCCTCCATAAAGTCGTCGCGCTCGATGTAGAGCTCGCGCGCGAAGGGAACCTGGCGACTGCCGGCGTCCGGATCCTCGGGATTGTTGATCGCCTCCAACTCCTCGCTCTGGCCTTCGGGATAATTTTCGATGACGACTTTGAGCGGGTTGAGGACGCCCATGACGCGGGGGGCGATCTTGTTGAGGTGGTCGCGCAGACAGCTTTCGAGTTTGGCGATGTCGATGTTGTTCTCCCGTTTGGCGATGCCGACGTCCTTCCAGAACTGGCGGATCGATTCGGGGGTGTAGCCGCGTCGTCGCAGGCCGCGCAGGGTGGGCATGCGCGGGTCATCCCAACCGCTGATGTAGCCCTTTTCGATGAGTTCGCGCAGCCGACGCTTGGCCGTGATCATATAAGTGATGTTGCCGCGGGCGAATTCGATCTGGCGCGAGGGAAAGATGCCGAGTTGCTCGATGTACCAGTCGTAGAGCGGACGGTGGTTTTCGAAGTCCAGGTCGCACAGAGAGTGGGTGACGCCCTCGAACGAGTCGGACTGTCCGTGGGCCCAGTCGTACATGGGATAGATGCACCAGTTGTCGCCGGTGCGGTGGTGGGTGGCGTGCAGAATGCGGTACATGACCGGGTCGCGCATGTTGATGTTGGGAGAAGCCATGTCGATTTTGGCGCGCAGCACGCGCGAGCCGTCGGGGAACTCGCCGTTTTTCATACGCTCGAACAGGTCAAGGCTCTCCTCGGCCGGGCGATTCCGGTGCGGGCTTTCCTTGCCCGGTTCGGTGAGACTGCCCCGGTTTTCGCGGATTTGATCGGGTGTCTGATCGTCGACGTAGGCGAGGCCTTTTTCGATCAGTTGGACCGCCCATGTGTAGAGCTGGTCGAAGTAGTCGGAGGCGTAGTATTCGCGCTCGCCCCAGTCGAAACCGAGCCAGCGCACGTCCTCTTTGATGGCGTCGACGTACTCCTGCTCCTCCCGGGTCGGGTTGGTGTCGTCGAAGCGCAGGTTGGTGTGTCCCTCGAAGTCCTGGGCAATGCCGAAGTCGATGCAGATCGCCTTGGCGTGGCCCAGATGCAGGTAGCCATTCGGTTCCGGTGGGAAGCGCGTGACGACGGATTGGTAACGGGCTTCCTCCCGGTCTTTGATGACTTCGGCGCGGATGAAGTCCAGAGAAGGAGTAGGAGGCGTGTTCCCCTCACCATTGGAGTCGGGTGTGTTTGCGGTTGTCATGGAGGCGTGCTCCCCTGCGATTTTGAGTAAATAAAAGGTGTAGAGTGACTTATCGTGTCTATCATGGTCAGTTTCAAACGAAAAAATAAACTAACCATGATTCCCGAGAAACGCCAAGGGCGGAGTCCGTGAAGTCGGACTCCGCCCCGATGCTTTTCGACGTCGCTGGGCTCACTTCTGGCGCTGCTCCCAACCGCTGGTCTTCCAGTGCTGGGAGGGCCGGACGTATTCCGTTCCCTTTGGCGGCAGGAACTGGCGCAGATGGCGGCAGCCGTAGGCAAAACCCTCCAGGCCGGGCATGCCGCGGTCCTCGTTTTCGACGCAGAGGACGTAGTCGTAGCCGGATTCGAGCAGGGAGCCGATGACGGTACCCCAGTTGAGCTGACCGCGACCGGGCACTCGGTACTGCCACCACCAGTTGCCGATGATTCCCTGGCGATAGAGCATGCGCTCGCTGATCTCGGCATCCTTGACGTCGGCGAAGTACCACTTGCCGGCGAAGTCGCGGATTGCGTCCTCGGCCGGCATGATCATCATCCAGATCCAATGGGAAGGATCGCACGACAGTCCCAGGTGATCGGAGGGGACAGCGTCGAGGATTTTTTCCCACATCTCGGGGTTGCAGCCGATGTTGCCCATGCGCACGGCCACGTCGAGGGCGATCTTGATATCCTTTTCTTCGGCCACTTTGACCACCGGGGTGAACATCTCGCGGAAGCGCTCGACCAGTTCGTCGCAGCGGTCGGTGGGATTGCCCGGATTGGAGGAGAACATGCCGTAGAACTGGCCGTTTCTGACAGGGGCGCCGCTGCCGGTGATCACTACCGGGCAGTCGAGGGCGCGGGCGGATTCGATGGCGCGGATCAAGCGGGCCTGTTCGGCCATGCGGACCTCTTCTTCGTCATCCAACAGATTGCAGTGTGCGGTGACGCAGGCCAGGTAGAGATCGTGGGCGGCCAGGGTCTCCTTCACTTCGTCCGGCCCCTCGGTGAGGATGCGTTCCGAGTCGAGCACGCCCCGGTCGGCCAGGCGCACGCAGTCGAAGTCGTGGTCGGCCGCCCAGCGGGCGCATTCCTCCAGGCTCCAGGCGCCGTCGCCGGCGCTGGTCATAAAGCTGATATCCATGATTTTCCTCTCTCGAGTGGAGTGCTTGAAATTATAGCGGCGCTGCCTTAGATTGTCTGCGCTGCATTACTGCCAACAGGATGCCTCTTCACCCAGAAAGCTAAAGATTCGCGCGGGCGTTATCCAGTAGGCCCGGAGGAGCAGAACTTTAGATTTTGCAGCGAGGGGCGAAAACAGGAAGAAAGCAAGCATTATGGCACTTATCAACGAGCACTACCTGAAGCTGAAAGCGGGCTATCTCTTCCCCGAGATCGCCCGACGGATCAACGCCTATGCCGCAGCGCACCCGGAGGCGCCGATCATCCGTCTGGGGATCGGCGATGTGGTGAAGGGGATTCCCCGCCCGATCATCGAGGCGATGAAGGAAGGGGCGGAGGAGCAGGCGCACGACGAGTCGTTCCACGGGTACCCCCCCGAGCAGGGGGAGGAGCTTCTGCGAGAGGCGATCATCGCAGGGGACTTTGTCCCGCGCGGCGTCGAGGTGGCGATGGACGAGATCTTCGTATCGGACGGGGCGAAGTGCGACTCGGGAAATATCCAGGAGATCTTCGGCATCGACAACGTGGTGGCGCTGACCGACCCGGTGTATCCGGTCTACTGCGACAGTAACGTGATGGCGGGTCGCACTGGCGAGGCGGACGAGGCGGGGCGGTACGGGAAGATGGTCTATTTGCCCTGTGTGGCTGAGAGCGACTTCAATCCGCCGCTGCCCGAAGAGCACGTGGATATCATCTATCTCTGCTCGCCCAATAATCCGACCGGAGCGGTGATGAACGGTCAGATACTGGCCCAGTGGGTGGAATACGCCCGCCGGGAAAAGGCGGTGATCCTGTTCGATGCGGCGTACGAGGGGTATATCACCGAGGAGGGGATTCCGCACTCGATCTACGAGATCAAGGGGGCGCGCGAGGTGGCGATCGAGTTCCGCAGCTTTTCCAAGAACGCCGGCTTCACCGGCATTCGCTGTGGATACACGGTGGTGCCGCACGAGTTGAAGGGGTACACCGGCAGCGGCGAGGAAGTGGATTTCCACCGGCTGTGGCTGCGGCGGCACTCGACCAAGTTCAACGGCGTCGCCTATCCGGTACAGTGCGGCGCGGCGGCGGCGTATTCGCCGGAGGGGGCACAGGCGATTCGCGAACTGATCGGTTTTTATCTGGAAAACGCCGCCATCATGCGCGAGCAGTTGACGACCCAGGGAATTGAGGTCTACGGCGGGGTCAATGCGCCCTATCTGTGGCTGCGGACGCCGGAGGGGGAGGACAGCTGGAGCTTTTTCGACCGGCTGCTCGACAAGGCGCACGTGGTCGGCACGCCGGGCGCCGGTTTCGGCGCGGCCGGGGAGGGGTATTTCCGGCTGTCGGCTTTCAATCAGCGGGACAAGATTCACGAGGCGATGGAGCGCATCGCCAAGTTGTGAACCAGCGACGGAGCCGACCATGGAAGAGCGGCGGGTTAAAATCATCTGCACCATCGGTCCGGCGACCAGTTCGCCGGACTGTCTGAGAGCACTTATCGAGGCGGGCATGGATATTGCCCGCCTCAATTTTTCCCACGGCAGCCGCGAGGACCACGCCCGGGTGATGGTGGCGCGGGGGGATCTGGGGGTGGAGATGTCGCCGGAGCGGGTGCCGTTCGTGCAGAAGACGATCATCCGGCGGGCGGCCCGGGCGAGGGTGCCGGTGATTACGGCGACGCAGATGCTCGAGTCGATGATAGAGCATCCCCGGCCGACCCGTGCGGAGGCTTCGGACGTGGCCAATGCGGAGGAGATATTGTGAACTTTAATGCGTTCGATTGGATCATTGTCATCGCCTTTATCTCTTTGACCACCGGCGTGGCATTTTTGACCCGGCGCTTTATCAGCGACTACGACTCATTCCTGCTGGCGGGTCGCAATCTCAAGCTGTATCTGGCGATGGCGACCATGGGGGCGACGGAGCTGGGCCTGGTCACGCTCATGTATTTTTCGCAGCAGGGGTACGCCAGCGGTTTTGCCGCCTTTACCGTCGGCGTCGTGTCACTGGTCGGGTTCGTCTTTGTCGGCAAGACCGGTTTCATCATCAAGGGGCTGCGGCGTCTGCGCTGTCACACTATCGCCGAGTTTTTCGGCCTGCGCTACAACCGCTCCACCCAGATCGTCGCCGCGGTGATCACCTTCGTCGCCGGCATGATGAACATGGGCATGTTCCTGGTCATGGGGGCCAAGTTCCTGCTCTACATGGTCGGCTTTTCTCCAGACCAGCTGACCTACGTCATGGTCGGTCTGTTGTTGCTGGTTCTGGCTTATACGGTGGTGGGCGGCATGGTTTCGGTGGTGCTCACCGACTATATCCAGTTCATCATCCTCTTCACCAGCGTGGTGCTGGGCACCTATTTCGCCGTCACCCACGTGGGCTACGAGCGGGTCGTCGATACGGTGCAGACGCAGTACGGCGATGGCGGTTTCGATCCGTTCGTCAATCCGGATCTGGGCTGGGCGTTTGTGGTATGGATCTCCATCGGCGCGATCTTTTCGGGGATGTGGCCGCCGGCCCTGTCGCGCGCCCTATCGACCACCGACAGCGAGACGACGCGCAAGATGTACGGCTTCATCGGCTTTTCCTTTCTGGGACGCGCCCTGCTGCCGATGATGTGGGGGATCTGTGCCTTCGCCTACTTCCAGTTCGAGCCGACCATTCCCTTTCCCACTGAGGGAGGAGAACTGGACACGGCGGCGGCGATGCCGGCCTTTCTGGCCCACATCCTGCCCGCCGGGGTCCGCGGCCTGATGACGGCGGCGGCTCTGGCCGCCATGATGTCTACTTTCGACAGCTACTTGCTTTGCTGGAGCTCGATTTTCGTCAACGACATCGTGGTGCCTCTGCGTCCGGGGATCACCGATCGCAGCAAGATTAAGATGACCCGCATCGCGGTGGTGGTCTGCGGCATCTTCGTGCTGCTCTGGGGGTATCTGTACACGCCGCCGGAGACGATCTTCCGCTTCATGATGATCACCGGCACCATGTACTCGGCCAGCGTGATGCTGACCGCGGCCATGGGGCTCTACTGGAAAAAGGCGAATTCCATGGGCACCTTCGCCTCGCTGATCGTGGCCGGCTGTCTGCCGCTGAGCGCTATCTTTATCAAGGATGCCAGCATTCTGCCCGAGAATCTGCAGTGGATGGCCAGCGACAAATCGGTGGGCATCGCCACTTATCTGCTATCACTGGCCAGCATCGTGGTGGTGTCGCTGTTGACGCAAAAGAAGGATCCACCCAAGACACTCGTCTATCACGAAGACTGAGAAAGGGAAGCCAATGACCGGGATACAGCTGTTCTGGACGGTCGTCTTCGCCATCGCCGTGCTCTGCTTCCTGGTAGTGGAAGTGGTGGTAGTCATCGGCGGGGCGGGTAATATCGTCGATATGGTGAGATCCCTGCTCGAACACCGCAGTGAGGTGGAGAAGAGCTGAGGAGCAATCCTACAGGGTGATTACCCACTCAAACGTCAGAGGATTCATAAAGGACTTCGCCTTTCACCTCTGGGGGCCAGATGTGGCCCCTGAGGAGAAAATTATTGTAAATAAAAAACTTACTTGAAAAAACAAGAGAATTATGATGATCAAGGGGGCCCAAAATGGTTCCCTTAGTATTTATTTGCATTTCAACCCCGCTGGATCTTATATGGCGGGGGTTTTTTGTGCAGGATGGCGATTCAGGGGCAATGGTGTAAAAAAAGATGATAATTCTCGCAAGAACGGTGTTGACTCGCAGAATCTCGCTCATTAAATTCTATACATCAATTAATCAATTCTTATATAAGATTTATATAAAAGGACGCACATGCCTCCTGTAAAGCCCGAAGGCGAGAAGGCCAAGGTTCGCACCTTTTCGGCCCCGGACAAAGACTACGCCATGCTGGATGCCATCGCTCGCTACCACGGCACCAGCAAAAGCGCTATGATCACCGGCCTCATACGCAAGGAGTTCTGGAGGGTATTCCCCAGCGGTACTGAGGCGATAATCCCCGACGAAGGAGTCAGGCAAGTCCCATGAGCGAAACCCAGACCTACGACCAGATGGCGGGTCAGTATCACTACTCCGACATTCCCCAGGAGGAACTGATCGCCCAGATCAATCGGCTCCGCAAGGAGAAGAATGCGATCATTCTGGCCCACAACTACCAGGTACCCGAGATCCAGGATATAGCCGACGTCACGGGCGACTCGCTCGGCCTATCCCTGGAAGCGACGCAAACGGATGCCGAGATCATCGCCTTTTGCGGGGTGAATTTTATGGCCGAAGCGGCCAAGATTCTCAACCCCCAAAAACGGGTGTTCCTGCCGCATCTGGGCGCCGGCTGCTCCCTGGCCGATTCGATCACGCCGGAGAGTCTGGACGACTGGAAGGAGCGGTATCCGGGCCACACGGTGGTCACCTATGTCAATTCCTCCGCCGAGGTGAAGGCGGAGTCGGACATCTGCTGCACTTCGGCCAATGCGGTGTCGGTGGTTCGCAGCCTGGAAAACGACAAGGTGCTGTTCACGCCGGATCGCAATTTGGGGAACTGGGTGGCCAAGCAGGTACCGGAGAAGAAAGTTGTAATATACGACGGGGCCTGTCCGACCCACGACGTGCTGCGCAGCGCCAGTCTGGAGCGCACCTATCGGGAGAATCCCGAGGCGGTGATCATCGCCCATCCGGAGTGCCGGGAGGATGTGATCGACATCGCCCACGAGGTCTGTTCGACGACCGGCATGCTGAAGGCGGTGGAGCGCTACCCGGAGACGAAGACGTTTATCATCGCCACCGAGCACGGGATGATCCATCAGCTGAAGAAGCAGTTTCCGCATCAGGAGTTCATTCCGGCCGACGGCTGTATCGGCTGTCGGCTCCACTGCCCGTACATGAAGGTGACCGGTCTGCAGGATCTATATTTCGCTCTCAACGACGAGCGCTACGAGATCCATCTGGACGACGAGGTGATCGAGGGGGCGCGGATCGCTCTGGAGCGGATGATGGCTGTTCCGCGCGATAACTGAGCGCCAGGGCGATCAATTATCGCATTGCAGAAAGGGCCGAACGATTTATCGTTCGGCCCTTTCTGTGCGCGTTGGTTTTATAACGCTCTACTGGATGATTACAGCTTTTTCAGGGACCTGTTTACACCCGGTTGTGCGCAGGTTTTTGTTTTTGGGGCTCCGGGAGGGCTCGATCCGTTCGGACGCAGCGGAAGTTTGGAGGTCGAAACTCCGATCGGAGGATTCAGTTCGGATTTTCCCCCAGTGTTCCTTTGTTCTGGACAAGAAATACCACTATTTTTATCATCTCCGTCAATGGAATGAGGATCGCCCCCTTCCCGATATCCGAGCAGACGAAAAGAGATGACCGATTTCCCCTTTGCCCATACCGAGCTTTTTGATGCCATCGCCATTCCCGCGACCCTGATCGATGCGGAGGGGATTATCCTGGATGTGAACTGCGCCTTTATGACTTTTGTTCGCGGTTTGGGGATAGAACTAGAAAAAGAGGATCGCATCGGGCGGCCGTTAGCCGCTTTCGCCCACACTCCGGAGGAGCGGGAGCAGGTAGAGGGGATCGTCAAGGAAGTGCTCACAGGAGGGGAAGGGCACTACTACGAGATCGGATGGATCGGTTCCACAGAGCGTTCGACCTACGTCGATATCCACGCCGAAGGGATACGGGATGCTGCTGGTAGAATCAAGGGAGCGGTCATCTTGCGGGAGGATGTGACCGAGCGAGTGCGCCTGCGGCAGCGGCGGCAGGCGCTGGTCAGGGTGCGCGACGAGATCTGGCGGATGCAGGGTGAGGAAGATATCGAAAAGCTGCTTACGGCGATCCGCGATGGTCTGCGCGATCTGGAGGTTCCCTTCCAGGGGGTGGGAATCAACGTGGTGGAGTCGAACTCGGAAGATCGCTTTGGGGTTCGCTATTTCGAATCGGTCGGTGCAGAGGGGCGCTGGCGGCGTTCGAATATGGAGCTGGGGGACGAGCAGATCATCGACATGTGGCGGAAGGGTGTGCCGGTGTACCGTCCGAATTTGGAGGCTGAAGATCTGTACCGAGAACAACGCGATCTGGAGCAGGGGTTTTCCGGTCCTGTCCGCTCGGTCATAGATGTCCCCTTTGCCGATGGAACTCTGGCGGTCAATAGTGCCTGTGTCGATGCTTTTTCAGAAGCGGACATTGCCTTCATGCAGGAGCTGGCGGACGCTCTAGCGGATGGTTTCAGGCGATTGGACGATCTCGAACAGCTGAAAACTCGGGCTCGGGAAGCGGAGGCCCTGGCCACTACTCTGGAGCAGCGGACGCGGGAACTGGAGCAGCAGATCGACGAGCGCGAGGGGTTGGAAGAGCAACTGCGCCAGGCGCAAAAGATGGAGGCTGTCGGCCAGCTGACCGCCGGCATCGCCCACAATTTCAACAATCTGCTGCAGGGGATCATCGGCAACGTCGGTCTGTGTCTGGAGGAGGGGGCTGAGTCGCTCAGGCCGCTGCTGGAAGACGTGGAAAAATCGGGGTTTCGGGCGGCCGAGATGGTCCAACAGTTGATGGTTTTTTCGCGCCAGGGAGTCCAGCCGCGATACGCACCGGTGGATACGAGCGAACTGGTACAGGAGGCGGTCGGCATCTGTCACAAGACCTTTGACCGGAGGATTCGCATCGATGATCGAAGAATTCGCATCGATCTGGACGAAGCTGGCCTGGATGCACGGGTCATGGGCAATCGGGGGCAATTGGAGCAGGTTTTTCTCAATCTGCTCATCAATGCGCGGGATGCGCTCTTACCCCACGAAAAACGGGCTCCGATCATTCGCGTGCAGAGTGATGTCGTTGTCGTGGAGGCGAATGGGAGAGAGGCAGAAGTGGGAACGGCGCGTCAGTCGGGAAGCTATGTCCGGTTGCGCGTGGAGGACAACGGCGAGGGAATGGATGCAGAGACGAGGGCGCGAATTTTCGAGCCGTTCTTCACGACCAAGGAGGTGGACGTGGGGACGGGACTGGGATTGTCTACCGCCTACGGCATCGTCCGCCAGCACGGGGGGTGGATTGAATGCGACAGCGAATCGAGTGCGGGCAGCGTCTTTTCGATCTTTTTGCCTCTATGGACGGGAACTGCGAATGGAAAGGGGGCAACGAAAGAGGCGAGAGAGCTGGAGGGGGACGAAACTATCCTGGTGATCGAGGATGAAGAGGTCGTGCGCAGGACCACTATTCTCATCCTCGAGCGCTACGGGTACGCCGCGCTGGCGGCAGCCGACGGGGTAGAAGGGCTGGATGTGCTTCAGCGGGAGGGAGAGGGGATCGATCTGGTGCTTCTGGATCTGTCGATGCCGCGCCTGTCGGGAGCGGAAATGCTGGCCGAAATTCGGGCACTGCAGCCAGAGCTGAAGGTGGTGCTGTGTACGGGATATACTTCCAGTGAGTGGGACTTCGAAGGTATTGCCGGAGTGGTGCAGAAGCCGTTCAAAGGGGAGGATCTCGCACGGGCGGTGCGCAGTGCGCTGGATGGGTAGAGTATAGCAGCTGGAGAGCTACGATATCGCGATCTGATGGCCGCCCTGCGAACTGAGTGCTGGCGGGATGGTTTGCCGCTGCAATAGAGAAGCCCGTCATCTGCCGAGATGACGGGCTTCTCTCCGTTCTGCGCAGTCGCGGCTATTTGATGTATTCGTTGACGATGTTTTCGAACATTTCTTCGCGGCCGCTGATTTTTGTCGGTTCGCCGTTTTTGAGAATGAACTTCTCCATGTCTGCAAAGGTCGCCTTGCCGGACATGATCTTCCGGCCGATGCCGCTGCGGTAGGTGCTGTAGCGCTCTTTGATCAGACCGTCGAGGACGCCGTCGGCGCTGATTTTGTCGGCGATCTTGAGGGCGCGAGCGAAGGCGTCCATACCGCCGATGTGGGCGTGGAAGAGGTCCTCCAGATCAAAGGAGCCGCGCCGCACCTTGGCGTCGAAGTTGACGCCGCCCTTGCGCAGGCCGCCCTGCTTGAGGATGACCAGCATGGCGTGGGTGGCGCTGTAGATGTCGGTGGGGAACTGGTCGGTGTCCCAGCCGAGAAGGTAGTCGCCGCGATTCGCGTCGATGCTGCCGAGTCGGCCCTGACTGGAGGCGACGGTCAGGTCGTGTTCAAAGGTGTGGCCGGCCAGGGTGGCGTGGTTCGCCTCGACGTTGAGCATGAATTCGTCGAACAGGTCGTAGGCGCGCAGGAAGCTGAGCACGGTGGCCGCGTCGAAGTCGTACTGGTGCTTGGTCGGCTCTTTGGGCTTGGGTTCGATGAGCAGGACGCCCTTGAAGCCGATCTTCTTCTTGTGATCGACGGCCATGTGCAGCAGGCGGGCGAGCTGGTCCTGCTCCTGCTTGAGGTCGGTGTTGAGCAGACTGGAATACCCCTCGCGGCCGCCCCAGAAGACGTAGTTGGAGCCCTTCAGTTCGAGAGTGCATTCCATCGCCTTTTTGATCTGAGCGGCGGCGTAGGCAAAGACGTGGGCATCCGGATTGGTGCCGGCACCGTGGGTGAAGCGCGGGTGCGAAAAGCAGTTGGAGGTGCCCCACAGGAGCTTGACGCCGGTGTCCTTCTGGAGCTTTTTGGCGAGCGCGACGATCTGGTCCAGGTGCTTGTTGGTCTCTCTGAGATTATCCGCCTCGGGGGCGATGTCGCGATCGTGCCAGCAGTAGAAGGGGGCGCCCAGTTTGCTGGTGAACTCGAAGGCGGCGCGTATGGTATCCTCGGCCTGCTGCATGGGGTCGGGGGCGGCATCCCACGGGCGGTCGTACACGCCGCCGCCGAACGGATCGGAGCCGGTCCCTTTGAAGGTGTGCCAGAAGGCGACGGAGAAGCGGAGGTGCTCCTTCATACTCTTCTTGCCGACGATTTCGTTTTCGTCGTAGTGCTTGAAGGAGAGGGGATTTTTCGAGTCCGGTCCTTCGTAGCTGATCTTTTTGATCCCTTTGAAGAATTCCTTCATAGTTTTCGTCCTTTCGACTGTCGGTTCAGCGCTCTTCAGAGCAGGTCCAAAAGTTCGGTGGGGTGATGGAGAAGGCGGCGGGCGCCGCTGGCCTGGAGTTCGGCGGCCGGGCGGAAGCCCCAGGTGGCGCCCAGAGGGTGCATGCCGGCGGCGAGGGCAGTCTTCATGTCGGTGTTGGTGTCGCCCAGGTAGAGGCAGTCGGCAGGGTCGACGCCGAGTTGGGCGGCGACCGCGAGAGCACCGGCCGGGTCTGGTTTGCGGGGGACGTCGGGAAGGGCGCCTCTGACCGGGTGGAAATTCCAGGCGTCCAGGAGCTTTTTCACCGTCAATTGAGTGAAGCCATCGGGTTTATTGGAGAAGATAGCTTTGGGAAAGTCGCGTTTTTCCAGGTTGTCGAGTAGCTCGGGGATACCCGGATAGGGCCGGGTTTTGGCGTCCCAGCGGCGGCTGTATTCCTCTTCCATGGCATCCACGTAGCGGGAGATCTGATCATCGTCCCACTCCCCTTCGGGCAAGCAGCGGCGGACCAGCATATCCACCCCATCGCCGACGAAATAGCGATAGGCGGACGACGGGTGAATGGGATACTCCTGCTGCTCCAGAACGGCGTTCATGGAGTCTGCCAGGTCTTCCAGGGTATCGAGCAGGGTGCCATCCAGGTCGAAGATCACGGCGCGGTAGGGCATGGCGGCTATTCTTCCAGATAGGCGGTGAACAGATACTCCATATCGTCGAGCATGTCTTCGTCGAGGGCAAGTGCCACGTAGTTGGCGAAGTTATCCAAAATGACCAGGGCGTTGGCGCTGGCGTCGTGCAGTTCGATCTGCTTGAGGCGTCCTACGAAGCTGCGGTTGACGATCTGCACTTCTTCGTAGACATCGGTCAGGTGTTTCAGGTCCCAATCGGCCGCGAGATTGTGGCGGCTGCGGAAATACTGGGCGGTGAGATACATGGATATCGCCCGGTAGGTGGTTTCCTCGATAGTGGCGAAAGGGAGGTGGAAGCGGACCATGGGGCGGAGTTTGTCCATTATCGGGCAGCCGCTGCTGACCATGTAGATGCCCATCAGGGAGCTGACGCCCTTCTGTACCGAGGTGCGTTTGACGTAGTCGCGCTCTTTCGTCTGCAGGCTTACTTCGACCTTGTCGTAGGAGGTGAATTCGGTGAAGAATTCAACCAGGTCGATGATGGCGACCGCCAGTGGACAGTGCGGATGCTCACCTGCGTCCAATGGACAGTTGGGACACTGACGGGATTCGAGCCGGGTCCATTCGGGGAGATCGGCGCGATTGGCTGTGACCAGACTGAGGGTCTGGGCCTCCAGGCGCACTTCGAAGCATCTGGATGGGCCGTCGGCCAGATGGAAGGTGTAGCGAAAGAGGAGCTGCTGTTCGGAATTCATTAGCGTTCTCCGGTCGAGATGAAATGCGGCATCTCGTAGAGAGGCGCGAGACTCGACCGAATTTCGCGCTGTGAGTGCCGTTTTTTTGGGGTTCTGAAGGTGCGGAACACAGGATGCCAATACAAACGTACAGCTGAGAGTTTAGCAAGCGGGGGGATGGGGCGCAAGATAGGAAAACGTTGACAGAGGGGGTGGGTTTCGGTTTCCTATGGACGAACGGCGATCTGTGAGAGAAGGGTTGGAACAGCCTGGAACGATTGGAGCGAGGTTTATTATGGAACGGGATAGCGCATTCGAGCTGGCTGTGGCCAGTATCCGCTTTGGAGCGGGAACGACGCGTGAGGTGGGGATGGAGCTTGCCGACCGGGGGGTGAAGCGGGTGATGGTGGTGACCGATCCACATCTGTGCCAGATGCCTCCAGTGCAGGCTGTAATCGAGGCTCTGGAGCAGGAAAATGTGAAATACGTGCTGTACGATCGGGTGAGCGTAGAGCCGACCGACCGATCGTTCATAGAGGCGATCGTCTTTGCACAGGAGGGGGCATTCGACGGCTTTGTGGCGGTGGGAGGAGGATCGAGTATGGACACGGCGAAGGTGGCCGATTTGTACTCGACCTATCCGGCCGATCTGCTCGCCTATGTCAACGCGCCGGTGGGGGAGGGGAGACCGGTGCCCGGGCCGTTGAAGCCGCTGGTGGCGATTCCGACTACGGCTGGAACCGGAAGCGAGACGACTGGGGTAGCGATCTTCGATCTGGTGGAGCGGCATGTCAAGACCGGGATTTCGCATCGGTTGCTCAAGCCGACGCTGGGGATCGTGGATCCGGAGAACACGCGGACGCTGCCGCCGGCGGTGGCCGCGTCGACCGGGCTGGATGTGCTGACCCACGCGCTGGAGTCGTACACGGCCATTCCCTTCGACAGTCGACCCCGTCCGGAGCGGCCGAAGCTGAGGCCGACCTACTGCGGGGCGAACCCGATCAGCGATCTGTGGGCGCTGGAGGCGCTGCGGCTGGTGGCGGCGTATCTGCCGCGGGCGGTGGCCGATCCGGGAGACGACGAGGCGCGGGCGCAGATGTGTCTGGCGGCGACGATAGCGGGTATCGGTTTCGGCAATGCCGGGGTGCACCTGCCGCACGCCATGGCGTATCCGGTGGCGGGGATGGTGAGAGATTTTCGGCCGGAGGGGTATCCGGGGGAAGGAGCGCTGGTGCCGCACGGGATAGCGGTGGTGGTCAATGCACCGACGGTGTTTCGCTACACTGGGAAAGTGGATCCGGCACGCCACCTGCGGGGAGCCGAAGCGCTGGAGGTGGATATTAGCGGGGCGAGCCGTGAGGATGCAGGTCGGGTCCTGGCCGATCGGATCGTAGCTTTGATGCGGTTGCTGGGTATGCCGAACGGGCTGGGTGCGATGGGCTTTGGTAGCGAGCAGATTCCGGCGCTGGTCGAGGGGACGCTGGCGCAGCAGCGGCTCACGCAACTGGCGCCGATAGCGGTGGAGGAGGAGGTGCTGGCAGAGCTGTTCGAGGGGGCGATGAGATACTGGTAGGGGGCGGCTGGAAGCAGGGGGTATCCGGAAGGCTGAAAGACGGGAATACACACTGCTTGTTCGAATTGCCGGATTTTGGAGTTCTGCCATTCCTTTCGGAACGTTCTGCTGATATTCGGGAACCTGGAATTCAGATGGATGGAGTCGTTTGCGTGCTGGATGGCAGGATGCCGACGACGCGGCACGGGGAGGCGCAGGCTCCTTCTATTTTCAGGGGCATGACGATCATCTGGATTCTCGCCATCGGCACCGCAGTCAGATTTGTCATCGGGGCGAGAAGCAGGGTCTGCGAGCGGAAGAACATGGGGAAGAACGAAGGTTTTTCGTCCGGGTCCTGCCAGTTGCTCATGTCCGAGCCGAGGATGGAGCAGTCGTGCTGGACCGCCCACTCGACGGCGTCGTAGCGAAAACGGGGGGAGCGGTCGCCGCTGGGTTCGGCGAAGCGGTCGTAGCCGGTGGCTATCAGCAGCGCGTCACCCGGGGAGATCTGCTCCCGAGCGCGTTCCAGCGTGGATTCGATATCTGCAGCCGTGACTTTTTCGTTTGGACCTCTGGGAATCTGCAGGACTACGGCCGAGGGGAAGAGCCGCTCCAGACCGATGTCGCCTATCTTTTCCCGCTCGGGAAAGAGGTGGGCGGCGGTCTCCAGGTAGGTCGAGGATTGGACCGAGAGGTGCATTTCCTGGGTGTAGGGTAGATATTCCCAGTCTGCGGCCATGGGGCGGAGGTCGAGTTCGCGGATGGTTATGGGAGGATAGGGGGGATCGAGTAGTCGGGCTCCGTCGTTCAGGTCGCCGCTCAATTCGATCAATTCTCCCACGTTCCAGGTTTTGTCGAGTTTGACGCTGTGCACGGGCGCCTGCTTTCGAGATAGCGATGGACGAAAAAGTAAAACGTATGCGTTCGATCCCACTCCACGACGGCTGTTCACACGCCTTCCGGCTATTTCGAGTATAGGGCGTTGGGCTCTGCGATGCCAGATTTTCCGAGTTAAATGCAAAGAAAACCGTTTCCGACGAGGATAGGAGCATATCGGCATGAGAAAGGATCAGATTGAAAGCGGACTGAGGGAACTGGGACTGCAAGCAGAGGATGTCGTCCTGTTGCACAGCTCTCTTTCGAGCCTGGGGGAGGTGGAGGGGGGTGCGGACGCGCTGGTGGACGCTTTTTTGAACGTGCTGGAGTCTGGTGGAACTCTCGTCGTGCCGACCTTTGGAGACCTGGGGATCGTTACGAAGGTGGTCGAAAATAGACCGGAGGCGGTGTCCAGTATCCATCCTTTTGCCAGCGTGGCCGCCATTGGCGGTCGGGCGCAGGAGATCTGCCGGGATCACTGGAAGGCGGAGACTGCGCACGCGGAGGAGACGCCGTATCTGCGCATCGCTGACATGGGTGGGTATGTCTGTCTTCTGGGCGTGGATCAGGATCGAAACACGACCCTGCACGCGGTCGAGGCGATGTTGAAATTGCCTTATCTGAAGACTACGGATGAGCGCACATTTTCCACGCCCGAGGGAGAAGTGACCCGATCGTGGCCGCATTTCCCCGGGCCGCATCGGGATTTTATCGGCCTGGATCGTCTGTTGCGCGAACGGGGGATCGTGAAGATAGGGAGGATCGGGTCGGCGGTCGTTCGGCTCATGAAGGGGCGGGAGATGATCGATGCACTGCTGGAGGTGGGCGGGAAGGATTCTGCTTTTGCGCTGTGCGACAATCCGAGCTGCGCCGACTGTCGGCGGCAGCGGGCCGCTTTGAGGCGAAATCGGTTCGCCGGAGAAGATTTTACTCTGGCAGCGGCGAGCAGCCTGGCCGGTCGGTATGTTCCCGAAATAGTCGAGAACTGTCTGGCGGCCGGGATCGATGCCGTGGAGTTGGATTGTCTGCAGGGGCATCCGCTACAGGGAGTGGAAGCGGCGCAGGTGAGAGCTGCGGTCGAGGAACTGAGGGCGGGTGGATGTGTGGTTACGGGATTGCGAGGACGGGTGGTCGGGGATGGAATCGAATCTTTTCTACAGACCGCGGTGGAGTGTGGAATTGAACGGGTGGTGCTGCCGCTGTCTTCCGAGGCGGGAACGCATCAGGAACTGGCGATGGAGAAGGGTATTTCGCTCTCTTTCTACAACACACATCAGAGCAGCGGGAAGGTCTGCGAGCGGATGCGGAAAGTTGCGAACGCGGGGCTGACCTTTAGCGGATGTGAGTTCGCTCGATGTGGTGAGAATCCGTTTTTGACCAGCTTGCGAAATCGACTGAAGCATTTTGTGGATCAGCTCGATATCGAGGACTGCACCTGGGATGGCACGTCGACGGAGCTGGCGCGCGGCAATGGGGAGATCGCGGAACTGGTTTCGATATTGCGCTGCTCTGGTTTTCGGGGATACATGGTGCTGGGTGCGGGCAATCGGCCGGTCGGGGACCTGGCGTCGGTGGCCGATTGTTTCGCTGGCTTGCTAGAGAGACTGTAGGATGGGGCGCAGGGGAAATCGACGGGGGGATGGAATTACTGTTCCGGAAAGAGGTTTCACGGAGTTGGGTAGAAGGACAGATTGGGTATCTCGTCTGGCTGCTGGTAGTCGCCGTTCTTTTTCCGGTGTGTAGAAAATACGGCGAATACAAAGCCGCCCATCGCTCGAAATGGTGGCTGAGTTATTTGTGAGGGATGGGGAGAGGAAGAGGCGGGATATTCACACCTCCCGATTAGCGCGACGATCGGGAGGTTTTGTGTGGATATTCATCCACATCAGCCGTCCATCGCCTCCAGGCAGAGGGTTGCCCAGTTCTGATACACGGTGCGGCCGATCGATTGCAGGCCGTGGATTTGCTGGTGGATTTCGTCGAGGATCTCCTGGCCGTCCAGTTCTTCGTGGGCGAGTTCGTCGGTGAAGCTGCTCACCATGTCCTGGACGATCTTTTCGGTGGCCTCCATGTGGAAGAGGATGCCGTAGGCGCCGAGGCCGTGGACGAAGGCCTGGCAGGGGGTGAGTTCGGAAGAGGCCAGGTGAGTGGCTCCGGTGGGCAGATCGAAGACGTCGCCGTGCCAGTGGAGAGGGGTGAAGCTGCGCGGAGCGTCGGACAGCAGCAGGTCGTCGCGGGCGGCGCCGGTCAGCTCGACCGGGTGCCAGCCGATCTCCTTGCGCTCGCCGCGGGTCACGGTGGCGCCCAGGACGGTGGCCAACAGCTGGCTGCCCAGACAGATGCCGAGAACGGGCTGCTCGTGCTTGAGGGCCTGATCGATGAGGCGCATGGCGTCGGTGAGGAAGGGGTGCTGATTGATTTCGTACACGCCCATGGGGCCGCCCAGGACGATCAGGCCGGCAGCGTCCTTCATATATTTGGGGATCGGTTCGCCGGCGTAGGTGCGGATGAATTCCGGCTCGAGGCCGTAGCTTTGGAGAACCTGGGAGATGATGCCGAGGTTTTCGCACTGAACGTTCTGCAAGACCCGGATTTTGGCCATGGGGAGCTCCTCCCTCTTTTTCGCTGATTCGCGTTCTGGTCGATCTTCTTCTATACGCAGAAAATGGTCTGAAATGATCTGAGAATTTACACTACTACAGGCTCGCGTTCCAGATGGATGTCAAATTTTTGGAAAACTTCATTCTGAATTGCCGAAGCCAAATTTAAAAGGTCGCGCGTAGTGCCATTTCGGTTTACCAGGGCCAGGGCGTGATGGATGGAGATGCCGACCCCACCCTGGCGATAGCCTTTGTGATAGCCGGCCTGTTCGACCAGCCAGGCGGCCGGGATTTTTTTTCCGTTTGGTGCGGGAAACTGCGGTATGGAAGAGGGGGCGGAGACGCGCTCCCGGAGAGTGGCGAACTGCTCCTCGCTCAGGATCGGGTTGAGGAAGAAGGAGCCAGCGGAGCGGGAGTCGGGGTCGTCCGGGTCAACGACCATGGACTTGCTTCGGCGAAGGGCGAGGACCGCGTTGCGGACGGCGGTGAGGATGGGGGCGCCGCTTTCCAGAGAAGCGAGGTCGACGGACTGTTCGATGGTGCGGCGAAGCTCCGGATAGCGGAGCTCGGGGCGACCCTCGGGTCGCAGGCGAAAGGTCACGTCGGTGATGATGTAGCGGTTCCGGTCTGCGGTCTTGAAGCGGCTCTGGCGGTAGGCGAAGTCGCAGTCGTCGGCGCTGAACTCGACGATTTTCAGAGATTGGCGATCGAGGGCGCGGAGACCGGCGATGCTGTCCCGCACCTCCTGGCCGTAGGCGCCGACGTTCTGGATAGGGGTGGCGCCGACCTGGCCGGGGATTCCGGCGAGGCATTCGATGCCGGCGAGGCCGCGCTCGACGCAGAGGTGAACAAAACTGTCCCAATCTTCGCCGCCGGCGGCTGTGGCCAGGATCGCATCTTTTTCTGCGATAAAGCCGACGCCGCTCAGGGAGATGTGGAGGACCAGGCCGAGAAAACCATCATCCGAGAAGATGGTGTTGCTGCCGCCGCCCAGGATCTGGACGGGAAGGGCATTCTGAGCGGCCCAGGTCAAACTGGCGCGGAACTGGTCTACGGACTCGCAGCGGGCGAAGTGACGCGCCGGGCCACCGAGTTGGAGAGTGGTGTAGGGGGCCAGGAGCACGTCTTCCTGGAGAATGTCTTCTATCATGTCGACCTTGTGAGATTTTTTGTGGTCCAATTTTTTGTGGCCCAATCATAACTAGTCTGCGCGGAAAGATCAACGGGGAGAGCATGTCGCTTTCTTTCAATACCATAAAAAGAAGGGAGTATGTAGATTTTTCCGAGTAAAAATCTTATAATCATATTATCTGATATATTTATCACCCATCAATCCGAGGAGTTACTATGAAAAATACGGCATCCGTGACGGATGTGGCTCGCAATTTCGCCGATTTCGTCAATCGGGTGGTTTATCGGGGAGAGGAGTTTGTGCTCGTCCGCGGGAAGAAAGCGGTGGCCGAACTGCGTCCCGTGCCACATGGCAGGAAGCTGGGCGAATTGCCCGAATTGATGAAGTCTCTGCCCCATCTGGCAGCAGGAGATGCGGATTCGTTTGCCAGGGATCTGGTGAAGATGAGAAATGAAATCGCCGCAGATGAAGGATTGAGAGATCCATGGGGTTCTTGATCGATTCCAGCGTGTTCATCGATTGGGAACGGGGTCGCATCAATATAGAAAAGAAGGTTGAAGGAAGGGGAGAGGAGGATTTCTTCCTTTCCGTCATCTCAGCGAGCGAATTGCTGCACGGTGTGCACCGGGCGGTCGATCCAGATATCAGAACCAAACGCTCGGCTTTTGTAGAGGCGATTCTGTCGCGCTTTTCGATCCTTTCCATCGATTTGAGCACGGCGCGCATCCACGCTGAGATTTGGGCGGAATTGAGTGCGCAGGGGAACAGAATCGGACCGCACGACAGCTGGCTTGCGGCTACCTGCCTGGCCCACGGACTTGCCATGATAACGGGGAATATTCGAGAATTCGGACGAGTGCCGGGACTGTCTGTTGAGACATGGACGAATTGACCGTGAAAAAGAAAATATATCTGGCAAGCCCTTATGGATTTTCCGCCCAGCAGAAGGGACAACTTCTGCCGGTTTTCGTCGAGAAGCTCGAATCGCTGGGCGCGGAGGTGTGGGAGCCGTTCGCACGCAACAATCAGATCGACTTTTCCCGGGAAGGCTGGGCTTTTCAGGTGGGACAGAGTGATCTGCGGGATGTGCGCGAGGCGGACGCGATCTTCGCCATCGTCAACGGCACGCCACCGGATGAAGGGGTGATGGTGGAGCTGGGCGCGGCGATTGCCTGGGGGAAAGAGACGTTTCTGTTCAGGGACGACTTTCGGCGGTGCACGGACAGCGAGCGGTACCCGCTGAACCTGATGCTGTTTACGGGACTGCCGGAGGAGGGGTGGGAAGATTACTACTACAGGTCGATCGGGGAGATCGACGATCCGGGAAAAGGTTTGGTGAAGTGGCTTAGTACAGCTCTTCAGAAATGAAGGCACAGAATCAGATAAATTTTGCGGAGAACCGAACTGACGGCATTTTGTTTTCCTTGTTACGGAGAGCGGTACTTTGAGGGGGAGGAGAATGAGCGAGATTCTGTTGATCAATGTGTCGGGAGAGGACCGGAAAGGGCTGACATCGTCACTGACGGGGATTCTGGCGGATTACGGAGTGAATGTGCTGGATATCGGGCAGGCGGTGATTCACGACACGCTGTCTCTGGGGATGCTGGTCGAGATTCCGGAGGCGGCCGAGCCGTCGCCGGTGCTCAAAGATCTGGTCTTCAGGGCGTATGAGCTGGGTGTCGATCTGCGCTTCAAGCCGATGCCGGCCGGGGAATACGAACAGTGGGTGGCTCATCAGGAGAGCACGCGCTACATCATCACCTTGCTGGGACGGCATATTACGGCGGAGCAGATCTCCAGGATAGCGGGGATTATCACGAAGTACAGGCTGAATATCCACGAGGTTTCGCGGCTTTCCGGACGGGTACCGCTGCAACTGGAGGAGCGGCTGCAGCGGGGATGTGTCGAGATGCGAGCGTACGGCGAGGCGGCCGATCTGGATGGAATGCGGGGTGAGTTTATGCGGATCTCGGCGGAATTGGGGCTGGATATCGGTTTTCAGGAGGACAGTATCTATCGCCGCAGCCGGCGGATAGTCGCCTTCGATATGGATTCGACGTTGATCCAGGCGGAGGTGATCGACGAACTGGCCCGGGTGGCCGGGGTGGGGACGCAGGTGGCGGGGATCACCGAGGCTGCGATGCGCGGGGAGCTGGACTTCGGGCAGAGTTTGCGGCGGCGACTACAGCTGCTCGCAGGGCTGGAAGAACGAGTGCTGGCGGAGGTGGCTGCCGATCTGCCGCTCACCGAAGGGGCGGAGCGGCTGATTTCGACGCTGAAGAAGCTGGGATACAAGATCGCCATTCTCTCGGGTGGATTCACCTACTTCGGGAGCTATCTGCAGAAGAAGTTGGGAATCGACTACGTGCATGCCAACGAGCTGGAGATCGCCGACGGCAGGCTGACTGGTGGGGTGATGGGTGAGATCGTCGACGGGCCGAAGAAGGCGGAACTGCTGGGGCAGATCGCCCGGCAGGAGGAGATCAGCCTGGGGCAAACGATCGCCGTGGGGGACGGGGCGAACGATTTGCCGATGCTCAACAGCGCCGGGCTGGGGATCGCCTTCCACGCCAAGCCGATTGTCCGAGAGGGGGCGAGGCAGGCGATCTCGACGCTGGGATTGGATGGGGTGTTGTATCTGATGGGGATAAGGGATCGGGAGACGCAGATCTGATTTTGAGGCCGAAAAGGAGATCGGGGATGAAATTCTGGTTATTTCCCCTGGTTCTGTGTCTGAATAGTCCATTTCTGGTTTTTGCAGATCGTTTCATCTGCGCGGGAACCCCTGCTCAGGAGACGGTGGCCATGGCCGGGAAGGCGGCTGCCAAATCTCTATGGCAGGCAAAAACAGGTACGCGCAGTGCCATTGTCATTTTTGCCCAATTTCGCGATGAAGATCCAGGTTGGGGAGGGGTGCCAGCGTGGGGTGGGGATATTTTCGATCCGGAGATTCCCGGCGGCTTCAGTCATTTCTACGATACGATGTCCGCGAGGTCGCTGAAGGTCCGCGGTAAGGTAGCGTCCAGGGTTTACACCTCGGCTGACAAAGCTGGTGCCTATCTGGCGGACGATCCCACCGAATACGGAGACTTCGCCCGTTTCAGTGAGGAATTGCTTCGGCAGGCGGATGGGGATATCGATTTTTCCGGTTTCGACAACGACGGTCCCGACGGAATCCCCAATTCGGGGGATGATGATGGATCGGTGGATGCGGTGTTCATCGTGCTGGCATCTGTCCCCCGGAATTTTCTTTTGGGAGGCGCGACGGGAGTGGGCTGGTTGGGGGGAGGACGTTTTGCTACCGACGATCTGAGGAGATCGGGTGAACCCATTTATATAGAACCCGGTAAGGGGACGATCCAGCAGGGACGCAACTACGCGGAAACTATGGGAGCAATGTGCCACGAATACGGGCACTTATTGGGATTGCCGGATCTCTACAACACCGACTTTCTGTACAAAAAAGATGCTTCTCCAGCGGAAGATTCGGCCGGTATCGGCGCCTGGGGGCTGATGGGGTGGGGAGCGCTGGGCTGGAATGGGAACGACGGGCCGAATAGCTTCTGCGCCTGGAGCCGAGCTCAACTCGGCTGGATCCAGGTCGTGGAGACGTCGGTTCAGGAGCAGGAAATCGACCTGGGGAATGTGAACTCGGGAGGCAATATCTTCAAAGTGCCGATGGGACCCCGTGAGTATCTGCTCCTCGTGCATCGGCGACGGAACGGTAACTACTACGACCGCCATCTCCCCGGAGAGGGATTGCTGATCTGGCACGTGAATCCGCGTGCTCCGAGCATCGGTATTCTTCCCGGCTGGAGGTTGGATCTAGAATGCGCGGATGGCCGCTGGTTGGATGCGGGGTATCCTCGAGGTGAGCAACCAGGTCCGGAATATGGTGAAGATAATCTGGATTTCTGGGCGCACAGCGCCGTCTATGCAGAGCAGCACGCCGGCAATCTGGGGGATGCGACGGACGTATTTGACGGGGTCCGGTTCCAGGCATTCACTCCGGGGACCAATCCCTCCTCTCACGGCAGCGACGGCCGGGCTACCGTGCGCGTCGAGGAGATTCGTCTGCATGAGGATCGAATGCGGGCGATCGTGCAGTTGGACCCTCCTCGCCTGATGGTGGAAGATCTGCGGATCGTCGATGCCAGCGGCGACGGGGCGCTGGCCACGGGAGAAGAAGGTGAGATTCGCTTCAGAGTGACCAATGTCGGTGGTCTGAGAGCAGAAGGAATAACGGGAATTCTACGGACAGAGGATCCCCACGTCGAGATCTTGCGGGAAGAGATTGAGATCACCGATTTGGGGATTGGCATTGCTACCTCGGGTCACGGGTATCAAAGTAGCGGTTTTCCGCGCTTCAAATTGGGAGGAATGTTCACGGGGATTCATGTGGCTTCGATGCAATTCGATCTGTATGCCGGGGAAGATCTGGTCGGCAGTCATCCATTTACTCTGATCGCCCTCTCGCCCCGGCAGAGGGTGCTGTCTGTCGCGGTTGTCGATTCCCTCGGCAATGGAGACGGGACGGCTCAGGCCGGGGAGTTCGTGCATTTGTCTATAGCGCTAGACGATCAGCATCCGGAGGCATTGCAGGTGCTGCGCTTTTCTCTCCGGGCGCTGGACGAGCGCGTCGAGCGCATCGGGGGAGCGGCTGTGCGTTTTCAGATGGAGGAAGGTGGGACAGCGCAAAGTGTACAGACTCCGGAGTTCCTGCTGGCTAGCGAGATAAGTTCGGGCACTCGCCTGGGATTTGAGCTGGAAGTAGATAATGGGCAGGAGAGCTGGAAAGATACAGTGTCGGTGACCGTGGGGCCGGGCGAGGATACTACCCCTCCTCGGATCAATTTGCTGCGCACCCGGGCGATGGGAGACGGGGTCGAGATTCTGCTTTCCAGCCGCTGGGTACTGGAAGGAGGGAGGCTGCGCGCCGCTCGAGCTACTTTTTACAATTTGACGGATAGTGTCCGGGTGGCCGATATCGGGCTTACGCCGCTGGGCGAAGATTTCGCAGGAGTATGGGCAAACGCGGCTCCCGGCACCTATTTAGTGAGGGGGGAGGTGGAAGATGATGCGGGCAATTGGGGATACAGTCGGCTGCAGCGCGTCTCTCTCATCTCCGGGACGACACCGGGGGAAGAGAACCTTTATTACGGCACCTGGCAGCCGCTGGCGCTACCTGCCGGGAAACGGGCGGTTTCGATGCACGCCTTCTGTGTGGCTCCCAGCAATCCCGACGTTCTGTATGTTGCCAGCTGGAATAGTCTGTGGCGCAGCGAGGATGGTGGCAGTTCCTGGCAACAGACCGGATTGATGTTCAACGGGCTCTACAACTATGGTGGGCTTTCCGTCGATCCTCAAGATCCATTTACCGTTTACGTGGCCGAATATCGCCAGCTGTTCAAGAGCACGGATGGGGGTGATTCGTGGCAGTCGGTGCGTTTGCCGGTGCAGAATATAAACGCTCAAATAACAGGAGTTGACGCGGTTCTGCCGGGGCGCATCTATGGGTACAGCAACGGGGCTTTGCTGATCTCGGAAGATGAGGGCCGATCGTGGAGGGAAGTGAGACTGGACAGATCTGTCAGCCCAAGAGAAATAGTGACTCATCCAACCGCGCCCCAAAATCTGTACTCGGGAGGCGAAGTATGGGAGAGGGCTACGGCACCCGGCGTACTGTGGTACAGTATCGACGGCGGAGAGAGTTGGGAATGGCGCGAATTGGATCGGATTTTTACCATTTTGCGTTTAGACCCGCAGAACCCTGCAGGGCTCTTTGGTGTGGGAAAGGACGGCCTTTGGTACAGCGGAGATCGAGGGAAGAGTTGGGAAGAGCTGAGTGATAGCACTGCCGGTTCTCTCCCTCGGCTGCACGTTTTACAAATCCACGCCCGTACTCCAGAAGTGATCTATGCCGGAGTGGGAGATAAGCTGTGGATTTCCCAGGATCGGGGAGAGTCGTGGCGGCAGGTAGTTCTACCCGGTCGATTGCTGCAACTATCGCTGCATCTCCAGGAACCGCACCGCAGTTATCTCATCCTGAATAAAGATGGCCGACATACCCTCTGGGAAACCAGCGGTTTTGGCGAGGAGATCGAGCAGCGCGAGATCTTTCGGGAAGATGCTCCCGTGGGGACGGTGGCTTTGGGACCGAGTGGACAGCTACTTGTCGCGACGCTGACGGAAGGGGGAAGCGGGATCTTCACCAGCCAGGACGGCGGAGGCTCCTGGGAATGGCGGGATGAGTCTATATCTGGTTTTTCTTTTTTCGACCAGATATCGGCGGATCCGATGCGGCCCGAAATCATGGTTGCCCATCCCTGCCTGACGTGGGGGAAGTACGGGCGAAGTACAGACGGAGGCCAGACCTGGAACTCGTTCATCCTGATGGGTTGGGGGAGTGGGAGCGGAGAGAGTTTGCGGATCTATCCTCACCTGATCGTCGATCCGTATCAGGAAGGGGTTTATTATCTGGGCGACCGTCAGGTTTATCGCAGCACGGATTTCGGAACGAATTGGGAACAACTGGGCGATCTGCCGGCCGGCATTGGCCTATCTCAGGCACAGGTCTTCGGTGGGGTAGCTCCGGTGGGCGGATTGGCTCTGGACCCGGAAGACCATGCCGTATTGTACGCATCGAAGAAGGATGAAGTCTGGTTCCGGGATGATGCTGTCGGAGAGTGGGTCAATTTAGGACCGGTAAAAGCGGGGGAAGTAGTGCTGACGCTGGCTTTCCGGCCTTTTGACGCATCCTGGATGCAGGCGGTGACGGTTGGCGGGGTGTATCTATCAACGGATCGGGGACGGACCTGGGAGCCGTTGTTTCAGCCGGAGGGCACTCGCTGGTTCAGCGGGCGCCTGCGTTTCGATGCTGCGGACCCTGATCTGGCCTATCTGATTACCGCCCGACATCTGTATGAAAGCAGAGATGCCGGGCAGACGTGGGAGGAGATCGGAGCACAGTTCGATGGTTTCCCGTGGTTCAACGACCTAACCGTCGATCCTGTGGACTCCTCTTTACTCTACCTGAGCACCACCCGGGGTGTATATCAGTTCCGCAGAAACCTGAATATAATTTCGCAAATTGAAGAGAGTTTTCCCCTTCCCCATGACTTTGCACTGCAGCAAAATTACCCCAACCCCTTTAATCCTTCCACCACCATTCGATATCAACTCCCGGTGACATCTCGTGTCGAATTGAGTATCTACAATATCCTGGGACAGCGGATGATAAAGCTGATGAACGGGATACAGTTGGCGGGAGAACACCAGATTGTCTGGGATGGTCGGGACGCAGCTGGAAGAGATGCCGGCAGTGGCGTGTTCTTCTATCGCTTGTCCACGGAGTCTCAGGTGCGGACGCGACGCATGGTGATCATCAGGTAGTCAGATCTCTTCGAATTTGGAGATCGAGAGGTCAGCCTTTTTTGCTCATCACAGGTTCTATTGATTTCTGGGTGACCGTTTCTGGTCGAGGGAGATTTTCCCATCGAGGATGCGTATCATTCGACGGGCGTGGCAGGCGCACCCGCTACCGATCAATCCTGGATCTGTGTCTGCCTCTGGTCCAGGTCGATTTTCCCATCGAGGATGCGTATCATTCGGTGGGCGTGGCGGGCTATGTCCGGCTCGTGGGTGACCAGGATGACGGTGTTGCCCTCGGCTTGCAGGGCGTCGAAGAGTTCCAGGATTTCGTCGCCGGTGCGGCTGTCGAGGTTGCCGGTAGGCTCGTCGGCGAGGAGGATGGAAGGGCGATTGGCCAGGGCGCGGGCGATGGCCACCCGCTGGCGCTGGCCGCCCGAGAGTTCGGCGGGACGATGGTCCATGCGGTCTCCCAGGCCGACCCGCTCCAGCGCTTCCTCGGCGCGCTCGCGGCGCAGGCGGCGGCGGGTGCCGCCGTAGAGGAGGGGGAGTTCGACGTTGTGCAGGGCGGTGGCGCGGGGGAGCAGGTTGAAGGTCTGGAAGACGAAGCCGATCTGCTGGTTGCGGACATCGGCCAACTCGTTGGCATTCATGTCGGAGACGTCGGTGCCGACCAGGCGGTAGGTGCCCGAGGTGGGGGTGTCGAGACAGCCGATGATGTTCATCAGGGTGGACTTGCCCGAGCCGGATGGCCCCATGATCGCCACGTACTCGTTCTGGTCGATGTCGAGATCCACTCCCTGGAGAGCATTCACTTCCTCCATGCCCCGCACGTAGGTCTTCTCTATTTTTTCCAGTTCGATCAGCATGAGCTAAGCCCAAAAAAAAGTTGACGATTCGGTCTGTCCGCTGGTGCTGGGAGATTCAGAAGAGCGATCGGGTTATTTATGGACTGGGGCATACTGTTCCTATTCGAAGCTCAGGGCGTCGACCGGGTTAAGACGTGCGGCCCGGGCGGCCGGGTAGATGCCGAAGAAGAGGCCGATGGCCACCGAGATGCCCAGGGAGAGCAGGACTGAGGGGAGAGATACCACGCTCGGGTAGTAGGGCACTTCGGCGTAGTGCTCGATCACCGCGGAGATCCCCATCCCCAGGCCGGTTCCCAGCCCCACGCCGAGAAGCCCGCCGACCAGACTGAGGACGATCGCCTCGATGATGAACTGCATGAGCAGGGTAGCCGGTTTGGCGCCCAATGCCTTGCGGATGCCGATCTCGCGAGTGCGTTCGGTGACCGAGACGAGCATGATGTTCATGATGCCGATGCCGCCCACCAGCAGGGAGATGCCGGCGATGCCGCCGGTTACCATCTTCATGATCATGGTGATTTTTTCCACATCGTCGAGAATTCCCTTGGTGCTCACGATGCGGTATTCCGATCTTTTGCCGTGTTCCTTCTTCAGGGTTTTTTCGATGAGGGGGATGACCTGGGGAGCGTCTTCCGGCTGTTTCGTATATACGAAGAGGCCATTGATGTATTTGTTGCCAAAGAGGCGCTTCTGGGCGGTGGTGACCGGTACCATAACCTGATTGCCCTGGCTGAAGCCGAATAAGCGGCGTTCCTTGAGCACGCCGACCACGGTGTAGCGGTGGTTATTCAGTTTCACCTCACGTCCAAGGGGGGAAAGGTCGCCAAAAACCTCCTTTTTGACCTCCATGCCCAGGACGCAGACCGTGCGTCGCTGCTGCAGGTCCCGGTCGAGGAGGAAGCGCCCTTCCTCGATTTCCCAATCGAAGGCGCGCGTGTAAGGGGGGATTGTCGCGGTCACCTGGCTCTGAAAGGTGGCTTTCCGGAAGCGCACCTGGGTCCCCATGCCGAGTATGGGGAGGACGACATCGACGCGCTCCGAAGCTTCCTGGACGAGATCGATGTCGGCCAGGGTCATCGGCTCGTAGTGCTTGGCCCGCACCCAGCGGCCATCTTTGAGGACCACCGACTGAGGCGAGACGAAGATCAGATTGGCGCCCCCCAATTTGCCGAATTCATCGGCGATGTAGCTCCGCAGTCCCTCGCTGATAGAGACGATGCCGACCACCGAACCGACGCCGATGAGCATACCGAGAAGGGTCAGGAAAGAGCGCAGCTTGTTGGTCCAGAGCTGGGTCAGAGCGATGAATATCGATTCGAGCAGAATCATTCGTAGCGCAGCGCCTCCACCGGGTCCATGCGCGCCGCCTTGAAGGCCGGGTAGATCCCGAAGAAGAGCCCCACGCTGCTGGCGAATAGCAGGGCCCAGAGGATGGATTGGAGAGAGACGACGCTGGCGAATGGGGAATCGGGATTGAAGGAGTGGATGAGCTGGTCGATCCCATGACCAAAGCCGGTGCCGAGGGCGATTCCGAGCAGGCCGCCGACCAGGCTGAGGACCACGGCTTCGGCCACAAACTGGAGGAGGAGGTGGCCCGGCTTGGCCCCCAGCGCCTTGCGGACGCCGATCTCGCGGGTGCGCTCGGTGACCGAGACGAGCATGATGTTCATGATGCCGATGCCGCCGACCAGCAGGGAGATACCGGCGATGCCGCCGCCCACCATCTTGGTGATGGTGAGCGTCCGATCGGCATTCTCTATCTCCTGCCGGCTGGTGTTCACTTTGAACTCCTCCCCGTGCTCGTGCCGGCGACGCAGCACGCGACGGACGGCGGCTTCCACTTCATCGACGGCTTCCAGGCTTTCGACGAAGAGGGTGATGTCGATGAGCTGTCTGTTGCCGGTATACCGTTTCTGGGCAGTGGTGTAGGGGATGTAGACTTTATCCCCTTCGTTGCTGCCGAAGCGGACCCGTTCTTCGAGCACGCCGACGACCGTGTAGCGCTCCCCGTTAACCTTGATCTCCTCGCCCAGCGGCTCGCGGCGCTGGAAGAGGTCCTTGTAGATTTTGTAGCCGATCATGCAGACTTTGCGGGCGTAGCGCACGTCGTCTGTGGTGAGGGGGCGACCCATCTCCACAGGCCAGGTGTGGCCTTCGTTGAAGGATTCGGAGGTGCCTTCGAAGCTGGAGTTCATCGTGGTCTTGCCGTATTGCAACTGCGCGCCGCCCGAGACGCGGGGCAGGGCAGTGCGGATCCGGGCGGTCTCTTCGTGGAAGGCCTGCAGATCGTCGGTGGTCAGGAACTCGGTCCAGGGGCGCCGCACTCTGCGACCATCCTTGAACACCCACTGGGGCGGCGGGCTGATCAGGACGGTGGTCGCCCCGCCGCTCTGGGCGAATCGGTCCATGAGGGTGCGCTGCAACCCCTCGCCCAGGGAGACGATGCCGATGACGGCGGCGACGCCGATCATGATCCCCAGCAGGGTGAGGAAGGAGCGGAGCTTATTGGCCCGGAGCTGCGCCAGGCCGACGGCGATTACTTCGACGAGTATCATGGCGCGCTCAGAACCACCCCTTCTTCTCTTCCTTTTTGGGCTTCTTGGCCTGCTCTTCCTTCTTGCGGCGGATCAGGGCCGGGTCGGCGGCGATTCGCTCTCCTGCCTCCAGCCCCGAGAGGATCTCGATGCGAGTGGAAGTTTCCAGGCCGATTTCCAGCTCTACCTCCACAAAGTCGTCGAGGACAAATTCGGTGGGCGGCGGAGCACTCGCGGCGCTATCGGTGACGGTTGAATCGGTATTGGTTGAATCGGCAATTGCGAGAGAATCTAACGCAGTAGTGTCGGTGGTGGATTCGATTGCGATGGCGGAGTCAGCAGATGTGGAGTCTTTCGCGTCGAGCGTCGCGAGAGGCGTAGAGAGGGAATCGACCGGGTTCGCGGTACTGTCGGAGTTGTCGACAGTAATAGGAACAGGCGAATCCTCAGTGTCGACCAGAGCAGAAGCGGCAGCGATGGCAGTGGAGTCGGCTGTAACCGCATCGTCGGTCGGAGTGAAATCGGCGACTGCTGCCGAATTGGCCGAGGAAACGTTGTCCGTGGCTGTGGAATCGGCGCTGGTTGAATCAGCTGTGGTTGAATCAGTCTTCGCCGGGCGCACGACGTAGGTGAGGAAGCGGCCTCGTTTCCCCTTTACTTCTTCTCCTTTTTCCTGGTCGTCGAAGATCTCCAGCACGCCCTCTACGGGCAGAAAGAGGGTGCTGTCGCGGCGCGTGAAAATGATGTCGAGGTCGCAGGACATCCCCTGACGCAGTCGGGGCTCGCGGTCGAGAATGTCGATCTCGGTGTCGAAGGTGACGATCGAGCTGCCCTGATTCTTCTCGCCGATCGGAGCTATCCAACGGACCCGGCCGTGGTAGGTGGTGTCGGGGTAGGCATCGACGATGATATCGACCTCCTGGCCGGCCTGGAGCTTGCCGATGTCGATTTCGGCGATATCGCCGCGCACGATCATCTGGCTCGGGTCGCCGATCTGGAAGAGCTGGGTGCCGCCGGAGTAGGAGGAGAGGCCGGAGGCGACGACTTCTCCTATTTCGACGCCGCGGCGGATGACGATGCCGGTGATCGGCGCCAGCACGCGCACTTCATCCAACTCGGCGCCGGTGAACGGGCCGTCGGAATGTTTCAGATTCGCCTTCGTCTCCAGGATTTCCAGTTCCAATTCCGCCAGCCGGAGAGCGTTGCGCGCTCGGACCAGGCGGGTCTCCGCCTCCTCGAAGTTTTTTGAGGGCAGCATCTTGCTCTCGAAGAGCGCCTTCGTGCGGTTGAAGTCTTTCTCCTGTTCCTGAAGATTGATCTGCCCCCTCTCGACGGCCGAGCGCTTCTGGTAGAGCTGCAGGGATTGATTGGGGTCGGGTTCGATGATGGCCATCAGCTGGCCCTCCTCGACCCAATCTCCCGCTTCGATCATGAGCTGGTTTATCTCACCGGGGATGGTCGACTTGACCTCCACGGTGCGGACCAGTTCAATTGAGCCGGTTTCGGCCAGCTTGTCGACGAGTGCTCCGCTCTTGATCTCGATGGTGGCGAAGGTTTCGAGCGGCTTCTCCTTCTTCAGGTTGAAGTAGACGACTGCCGCAATGGCACTGGCTGCCAGCAGAAAGATCAGGAACTTGAATTTCTTGGAGCGCTTCTTGCGCTTTCTGGGGCGCGCCTGGGGCACGGGATTAACCCATCATTCCCAGACCGCCCAGGGCGGCCTGAATGAGGATCCAGATGGCCCACAGAATCATCAGGAAGACGAGTGCCTTGCTGGTGGAGTTCCGTGTGAGGACGGCCAGACCGACAGAGGCAACGCAGATTTGCCAGAAGGTGAACAGGTCGACGCCGGCCAGCACCCGCCCGAGGAAGGTCTTCAACATCTCATCGGGGATTAGCATACCCAGGCCAGTGTACACCATCGCCGTCTCTTTGGCCAGCATGAGCGGCGTGCGCACGATAATGGCGATGATGCCGATGAGCGAGGAATATCCCCAGACGGCGAGCATCTGCCCGTAACTCACCTCCCCTCCCAGGCCGTAGCGGGCGATCAGCAGCAGTATACCTGCGATGATGAACAGGAGGATGAAGCCGAAGACCGGGATGGCCACCATGGAGGCAATGCCGCCCGTTTTCTGCATCATCTCCATGGTCTGCTGTCGCTGCTCTTCCGGCATATCCTTGAGCCGTTCCTGGAGCGCTTCCTTTTGGGTCTCCATGATGACCGGCATGGTGATCTGCAGGGTAACCAGGCTCAAGGCGATGACAAGAACTATCGGCACGAACCAGTCGAGCCAGCTGTGCCGCATGCCGACCGCTTCAAAGGTTTCGCTGGGGGCGAAAAAAATGCGGATCATGCGATTGACCAGGCTCAGATCCTGGGGCTGATACTCCTCTTGGTCGAGCTGTGTCACGGTGCACCTCCTCGGAGAGAGGAAAAGATCTGGTTTTTGTTTGCTATTGATCTTTACGAATTTAAGTGGCCAATGGCAAGTATTTTGTGACCCGAATCGGAGATATGCTGGCCAGACTATATTTTTTCAAGGAGCTTTCTTAAGAAGGCTCCCTCCATTTGTGAGCATTGATCTAAACGCCTTATAAGGCGCTCAATGATACGTCTGTCCCTTTGTATCTGGAAACGCAGTATCATCATACGTAGAATTTGAGCCTGGGATTCAATATTTCTATAGGCTTCGTAGAGCAAATCTCCTGGATCGAGATAGCGATGTTCTTCCATATACCTAATTCGCAATAGCATGCATTTTTTGTGTTCCCACAGAATGTGCAGAGAGATGAAATCACAAAAATCTGGATGTTCCAGCGAATACTCAAGGCGACGGCGGATACATCCATAAACATCCATTCCAGAGCCTTCCTGCCCGTAATAGGATGTATCTAGCATACGAAACCGCATGGCCGTATTCTTCGATGACAGGTAATCGACGAGTTGCTCAATTACGAGCTGGAGATCGAATTGGCACTGCCTCCCAGGTTTGAGGCGGGCAAGCCATATTTCTGCAAGATTGCCCAGAGCAGGATCTCTTTCTCCTCTCTCTCTCTCGTGAATTTCTTCCATAAGTCTGGTGGAATAAAAGGCTCTTTCTAAATCGGCAGAATGAACTTGAGAGACGGCATATCGACCGTTCTTCAGAAAACCTATTGTGTCGAAGCATGACAGGCATCGATCATATCCGAAGAGAAGCAATCTGTGGGGCATATAGGCTCGTTTGTATGCGGATCTATCAGGGATGAAGAACTCGTCGACATAGAGCCGAACATACAGCTCATCATCTAGGCAACGCATCAGGAATTTGCTCAGCGAAGCTGGCCCTATTTTTTCCAGAACGCTTCTATCGAAAAGTTGGGTGTCGAGTAGAGGAAGGGAGGGGTATTGTGGTGGGTGGAAGAAATCGACTGTCGCGTATGGGAAACCTCTGGCTTTTGGATAGAAGAGTTGGATATAGTTGCTGAAAAACCAGGGAAGATAGGTGTCACTGGTAGAAAGGAGCGAGAGGGGATAGGCATGTTTGAGTTTGCCGATCAGAGGAGGGCGGCTGTTGATGGGCAATCTTTTACTGTTCATGGCTTCTGACGGGGCAAGCGTCCGTATCTCCGGTTGTTTCGATTCCAGCGTCATATTGGCTGATTTCTTTTTTTGGGGTAGGGAGATACATCGACGATCTACTGAAGGTTTCTCTGGGAGGTGTCTGTCCTGGATGCCATGGAGATTTTTCTGATATTGCCTGTTCTTTAGCCATTTTTCTTAACTTGTCGATGACATATGTGACCAGTGATTGTACGGAAGCGAACAACTCCACCCGCAGCTCCTCGTCCTCCACCTCGATGTCGAATTCCTGCTCAAGGGCAAAAACGATTTCCAGGGTAGCAATCGAGTCTGCATCCAGGCCTTCTCCAAAAAGCGCTTCGTCATCCGGGATTTCATCAGGATCTACTTCGAGCTGGAGAGCTTTAACAATGGTCTGTTTTACCTGTTGTTTTATGCTCGCTTCATCTGGCATAATGTTTCCTCATCATCGGTTGCAAAGTGATTAATCACTGTTTCTACCACCTGTTGCTGCCCTTCTGCGGAGAGGATTCCCACGGCAGGCAATCCGAAGCGATCTTCCAGGTGGCGCAATTTTCCGTCGATTTCCTCAGGTGTCATCAGGCGCGGTTTGATAAAGGTGCGACCGTAGGCGGCGCGGATGTGCTTTTCTTTGTCGCTCATGGCCAGCAGGATAGTCGGGGCTTTGGTCAGTGTCCGAATCCCGTCTATGGTGTCTTGGATATAGGCATCGGCATCGATGCTGTTGACCACCAGGATGCAGGCATCAGGCTTGGTGCCCAGGAGGAAGGCGATGGAGGAGAGAGAGTGCGTGCTGTGCTCATGCACGTCGTAAGGGATGGTTCCCGATTGAGCACCGACCAGGATGATATCGGGATGGGTCTGATGGCAGATTTCGCGCATCTTGAAGTCCAGATAAGGGACATACCATTGCACGGGTAGACTCAGTGGAGTGGCGTATCCTATGGGGAAGGAGAAGTCCATTCCAAATAGGGCGGAATGATGCTCGGTGCCGATTTGGCCGATCTTGTAGCCTTTCTGGAGGAGTTGGCGACGCAGAGCCAATTGCAGGGTGAATTTTCCCTGTTGTGCGCTGGTGCCGAAGATGCCTAATACCGGTACATCAACAGGGCCATGGGGGGAACCGGCCTGGATTGAGTACTGCGCTTCTTTGAGAGAAATGGATGGAAAGGTGATGTGCAGTCCCTTTTTCTCTGCCTGCTCATACAGATCGCCGTAGGTATCCCTCTGAACGGTGAGAAAGCTGAAGATGTGACAGTTGTGATCCAGGGCGGTCTGAATCGATTGTCGCAGAAGATCTTTTTTGCCGATGCGGCTCAGTTGATCGACGTAGCCCAGGATCAGAGTATCCGCCCCATCCAGGGCTGCGTGCAGACGGGGTTGGATGCACACTCCGATCGGTTGGATGCCGAGTGCTTCGCCAGCATCTTTGCCCGCCAGCCTTTTGCCCGGAGGATCGGCTATGCCAATTATGCGGAAATTGAGAAGATCGGTGCTGCGCACCAGGGCGTGCATTTCCTTATTGAAAGGATAGAGCGCGACTTTGTGGGGGTTGAATGGATCAGAATGGGTGACAGCTGCGGGAGCCGGACTGGACACGGGAACATGTGGTTGATCTGTGTTCTGGGAAAGCTCCGGATTCCCTTCCAGGGTGTTGGCCTGGAGGATTTCGCGCACCTGTTCCAGGGAGGCGCCAGGATACGCCTGGCGGATGAGGGCGACGATGCCGGTTATGTGCGGTGCGGCGAAGCTTGTACCCGAAACCATGATGTAGCGCGGATGCGTCCAGCAGACGCGCTGCATGTCGCCTCGGGCCACACATTCTATTTTTTCACCTGGGCGATAATAGTAGCCGAATCGACCCTGCACTTTTCCGCCAGTGACGCCGATGACGTCGGAGAAGACGGCCGGATAGCTTTCTCTACCCTCATTGTGTTCAGCTGCGACCAGGATGATTCCGGCCTCGCGAGCCTGGCGGCAGACGTCGGCGAGTTCGTCGCGGAAGGTGATATCGGTGGTGCCCAGGCTGAGGTTGACGACATCCATCTGGTGTTCGATGGTCCAACGGATGGCGGTGATGAGGGCGTGGCCGTCGGCGATCAGGGATTCGTCGAAGATGCGGATACTATAAAGGGCGATGACGGGAGCTTTCTGCCGGATAATGCCGGCGCAGGCGGTGCCATGGCCGGAGCACGGAGGGGAATCTATAGCGGATTCGATCTGTCCATTCGCCTCAATCGAGATCCTCGCCTTTTCCGGTACATGTCCGACTCCTGGGTGGGTGGGATCGATGCCGCTGTCGATGACGGCGATTTGAACATCCTGGTCGGACAGGTGGGTTAATTTCAGTTTCATCCGGTCGCTCTCAGTTTAGTGGCTTCCATCTCTTCGACCATGTTCCTTTTGCTCGCCTGTATGGAGAAAATCTGCTTCCGCTGCCAATCCACGCGCACAATCAACTCATCCCCTTTAGCCTGCCAGTGATAGATAAACAGATTCAACTTCTGTATCGATTCACTATCGTAACCGTAACTGCGCCGATTCTTCAGGGTGCGGATAAAATCGTGCCGGGTGAAGAAATCTCTCGCCATTGGCTGTCGGAGAATGGCTGGCAGATAATTTTCCATGATCAGGTGAGTACCGGGAAGTGCTCGAAAACCTATCCGCTTATAAAGTGGGATGCCTTTCCGGTTAAAAAACCAGGTGATCGCCTCCAATCGCTCAAATCCACGAGTACACATCTCGCGCAAACACTGATTACCTAAATGCCGCCAGAAAGTGCCCCTTTTCTGATAATCTGGATGTGTCTCTGCTCCGGAAAAGACAGCAACTTGGCCATCTCCGCATTTGTCGTCGATCTGTAGCATGGATATGATCTGTCCGTCGTGCCAGAGCAGGTATGTGCCGATGCGATTGGGGAGTTGATCTGCAGCCATGAGTTCGGCGGGAGTGATAATTGGTTTAATTTTTGACTCACGCATGTAGGCCAATGAGGTAAGAGACCAATGCTCTTGGTATTGGTTATTGAGAAAAACGGCGAGTGTAGCCGCATTTTCTGGAAGAAATTTGGTTGCTATAAAATTCATTAGAAAAGTCCGAAATGATAACTTATCAATTGGGCACTTTTGGGGATTAGGTTCAAACAAAAGTGGAATACTATGGGCACCTTAATATCTCCAGTCTTTTCATATAGCACTGATGCAAATAAACCTGATATAAATAGAGAAAGGGAATATGTTGGAGAAATTGTCCATATTCCATCACCAAATAGTTTTGAAAATGAAATATGCCATAAAACAAAGAGAATATTGGATGAAATATATCCCCAAAATCTGTGAATTCTTATCAATGTTACAAAGAAGATCCCTCTGAATAAAATTTCTTCGACGATTGGGGCTTCAATCAATGCTCCAAAGCATTGAATAATGAAAAAAAACTTGTAATCTTCGTAAGTAAATAAATTCCCCCACCTGAGAGCATAAATGGCATCAGGAATCCTAAATAATAAGCCAATCAAAAAATATAAAAAAATGGTCGAATAAGATGTTTGCCGTCTTTGAATCTGAAAATAGATTTTGAATCTATACCATATAAATAGCATTAAAAAAATAAAAAAGATATCAATGATTGATTTGAATAAAGCATCTTCGAGATTGGTAATACTTCTTTCGAGGTTAAAGATAAAGCCGTATACAATTTCACTGATTTTCAAACCTGAAAAAAGGATGAAACCCCCAATCAAATTTTTATAAATAGCTCTTTGTATCATTTTTGGCCGCGGGAAGATTTTGGATTATAGTCCAGATATGTATTTATTGCGTAGGTACTGCTGTCCGTGTCTCAACTGAACCTGTATTCCCTGGCAGTTGTGTTGTCTGGTAGAGAATGACACTATCGGGCTTTATCTCTACACGATTAGAAACTGGAGGGATATAATTGACCGTCATTTCAACCCCTCTGTCGTTTCGCGTTTTTGAGATCTCGAATTTGCCATCGTCATTATAATCATTAAAAATATCTTCGCCCATCTTCATTGCGCCCTCCATTCCTCGATATGCGCTGGAGGGATCTAGGCTGAGCCAGTCAAGCGCTTTCTCATAAGCGTAAACTTTAGCCCGATCTCCGTCTGGAGACTGCAGCCTTTTAGGAACAAGTCGCACTTTCATAATTCTTCTCCTTTAATAAAAAAGCTTCCCGCGGCCATTTCCTTATTCATTTTTCCTCCCGCTACAACTCGCCCATCATCCAGCGCGATCGTCATGTCTGCATCCTGGATCGTTATCGGTCGGTGTGCGATGATGATCGTCGTCCGTCCTTCCCGGGCCACCTTCAGCGCCTCACGCACGTGGAATTCTGATTCCACATCCAGCGCAGAGGTGGGCTCGTCTAAAATCAGAATGGGGGTATCGAGTAGCAGCACTCGTGCCAGGACTAACCGTTGCTTTTGACCTTCTGATAGTCCGCTGCCTCCTTCACCCACCTCCGTGTGATACCCTTCCGGCAGCGAGGTAACAAACTCGTGGATGTGCGCCGCACGGGTAGCATCTTCTACATTGCGGAGGGATATATCCCGGCCGAAGGTCAAATTTTCCCAGATACTCCCCTGGAACAATTGGCTGCCTTGCAGCGAGAATCCCACTTCCTGGCGTAGTGATTTCAACCGGTACTGGCGAATATCCTTCCCATCGATGGCGACGTAACCCTGGCCAGGGTCGTAGAAGCGGGGAATCAGTTTGACAAGTGTAGATTTGCCTGATCCGCTCCTCCCTATCACGGCGACGCAACTGCGCGCTGGGATTTCGAAGTTGATATCGCGCAGGATTGCTATATCTCCATAGCTGAAGCTCACATCGCGAAATTCAATTCTTCCCTGTGTATTGCCTAGAATGGTTGCTTCGGGGTTGTCCTGGACTGCCGGTTCCAACTCATATATCTCCAAAAACCGCCTGGTGTGGACAAGGGCCACTTCGAGTTTGGGGATCAGGCTGATCAGATTTTCGATCGGCCCGTACAGAAAACCCACGTACCCGGAAAACGCCATAAATGTGCCTACTGATAGATTTCCATCCAGTACCTGTGTCCATCCATACCAACCATACGCCAGATTGCCCCCTGCTCTGAAAAATCCGCCAATGAAACCGGTCCCATTCTGTAGGCACGAGACTGTTATCTGCAAATCTGCCACCCGTAAAAACAGCCCCCGCAATCTTTTGAGGAAACGGTTCTCCAATCCCAGCGCCTGGACCGTGCGAATGCTGGCAAGTGATTCGTAGGCCTTGGCCGACAATTCTGCCGACTCTTCGGCAATCCGCTGCGAAAACCGACGGTAGCGGCTACGTGTGACTGTCGCCAGCGTGGTGTCGAAAGGGAGTACCACCAGGCTAATAAGCGCCAACCGCCAGTCGATCCAGAAGAGCACGGCAGGAAAGATTAGCAACTGCAGACTGTTCATGACAATGGCATTGATCATGCCGATTACCTGACTAATCGAGGCCTGCATATCATTGAAGCGGGCCAGAATTTCGCCGGTTTTCCGGCCGTCGAAAAAAGCGAAATCAAGTTCCTGGATGTGACGATAGAACCGGGACTGGAAGTCGAGATTCATGCCGATTCCTACCCTTCGTCCAAAGTGGCCGCTCAGCGCCTGTACCAGCCCTGAGAAGACGGCTACGATCGCTCCAGTTAACAGGACGAAGTGGAGCAAGGTGAAATCTTGGTGAGGGTACACATCGTCAAGTAGCAACTTGGTGATGTAAGGTCCTGGCAGGCTGAGAAAGGAAATCATCACTCCTACCATCAGAGATTGGCCAATATATTTCCAATAAGGCCGCAGCAGTTGGATGATTTTGAATACCTGCTTCACTGCGAATCCGTTTCTTTATTGAATACCGAGCGTCGATTATTAATTCGCATATCTGTGTCGTTTGTGCTTTTTGAGGATAAAGATGGCAATTCATCGCTAGTCACGTGAAAGTTGTGTTTCCCCATTTTTCCGGCACCTCGTAGCAGTTTCCGCCATATTATCTCAATGATTCGCCCTCTTTCAACCACGATTTTAGCATCCGAACTCATCCCATAAGCCAAAGAGTACACTTTCTCTCCATTTGTCACTTGCGCATCTTGGATTGCCACTTTAACCGGATAAACTACCACGCCATCTGTAGCCATATCCGATTCTGGTTTACTCGGGACTTCTGCCACTGCCCCACTAAAAATCTGGTACTCGATGTGGGGAAAAGCATTCACGTAAAGTTTCACTATCTGCCCTTCTCTTACTTTGGGTTTATCCACCTCCTGTATCATAATTTTGACCTGCCATTTCTCCATTTCGGCTATCTCCAGCACGGCTTCACCAGCTTGGAGATGATCTCCCTGTCGGTATTCCAGGGCATCGGTCAGTACAGTCCCGGTCATCGGCGCCCGAATTGCACTACATTCTAACTGGTGCTGTAGCTGTAACCGATCCTGTTCCAGTTTTCCATCCAGCTTCTCCAGTGTCATTATCTCCTGCCTGCGTCCATCTACAGCCCGGAGTCGCTGCCGCGCCAATGCCAGACCCGCCTCCCGTTGCTTCAGCATGGCCTGGGCCTGTCGAACCGGCATTAACTCCTCGAGGGGTCTCCGCGGAAAAAGGGTTCCATTTGATGAGAGCGTCTGCTCGGCCACTATCCGTTCCAACTCGAACTGCATGCGCTCCCATTCCAGCTTTGCCTGCGTCACCTCGGCCTGGCGGATCGTGCGCTCCTGCTGCATTGCCACTTCGATTTCCCGCATCCGGCTCTGGTTTATTTCCAGATCTGCCTCTATCTTGGCCAGTTCAGTGCGCCACTCCGTATCATCCAGTGTGACCAACAGATCCCCTGCCTGCACCTGCTGCCCGGTCCGCACGTGGATCTGCTTAATGATCCCCGTAATCCGGGCCTTCACCAGGTATCGGTGCTGCGGCTCGATTACTCCTTTTCCTTCTACGGTCACATCCATGCTGAAGTACCAGCTCAAGAAACCGGCCAGTGCCAGCAGAATGACCACCAGCAGCAGAATCACCAGGAGGAATGCGCGCACGAAGCGGAAACCCGGTCCTTGAAATTCCTCCGCAAGAGCATTGCTATAGCCATTAGTCCCCTTTCCGTCCAAAATCGGGGGGTGGCCATTTTTCGGCGGCGCTTGGAGATTGTCTGTGAGAGGCGACATATCCGAGTCCGTCAGTTGAAAAGGGGCAAATATATTGAGAGTGGTGATGGAATTGGGACTATGACCGTTTCTACGAGATGATCAATCAGCACTGGACGATTCGTCGGATGCTGGGTCACGGGACGGTGGACAATGAGGAGTAGTATCAGGTGCAAACGCCGAAGGATAATGGTTGTTGCTCCCTTCTCCGTATTCTCCTCTGGTGAAGGAGCACAATCTGCGCTGGACCAGGGACAGCATTTCCAGAGAGACATCCTTCATCTTCCGACTCAGCGCCAGGGCCATTTCCAGTGCCCTCCTGGAGCGTTCCATCTCTCCAAGATCGCTGTACACCTGTCCCAGATTGATTCCGAAAGCCGCTTCGAAGCGCGTCGACTGCCGAGTCTGTGCTCGCACCCTCCCCGCTTCAAACAGTTCGACGGCGGCTCTCAATTCGGATACCATTATTTTTGCCACGCCGCACGCCAGGTGTGCAGACAGGCTCGAGGCGGCCGCTCCGGAGGCGAGGTACGAGCTGACGGCGTCCCTGTAGTGCCGCTCGACAAAGGCTCTGTCGCCCGCCTGAAAATGGGCGATGGCTCGACTGCGGTGCTCATCAGGCGTGTCTCGCAGTTCCCGAGTCAGCATGGCCGCTGTCGGCTTGAGGAATTCCTGTCCGTCGTCCGGCAGGTGGACGTGTTCAAAGGCAGTTGGATCTCCCATCTCTTCCCGCCATTTCCAGAGACGGCCCCGACGGGGGTACCGGTTCCTGACTGTCTCGCGCGTTGCCAGCTGATTCGTTGCCACAGTAGCCTCCATCGCGGTGCGTCATTCTCCCGATTACCCTTTTTGCGGTTGGCGTTTCGGGAGGAGGGCGGTCGATGGGTATTTAGCAAAAGGCGCACCTGCTGGCAGGAAACTTTTCCGCTCGATCGCCGAGAACAGTGACGAAAGGCGCTTCTCCGGCCGGGTAAGCCGTGTGCTATGAATAAAATAAAGGTCTCTTCCGGGGGAGTTCCTGATGTCCATCAAAACCGAAAAAATCACCTCAAAGAGATGATTTTTTTAGTTTCGGGTCGCGGGTACGAGGCAATTGGAGGGGATCATCTGATACGAGAAGGTACCACTCCTGTTTCACAAAGGGGACACTCACCCTGGAATGTGTACCAGTTGACGTCCTTCAGACTAGCGCTGTTGTGGTCTCTGGAGGTTACTGTATTCAGGCCCTTTTCGGGACACTATCATCGCCAAAAGAACCGCTCGTAATTATCGTGGTTGCCAATCCAGAACCACGTCACTGAATCTCCCTCGAAAATACCCACGGCGCGATAACTCCGGGGTTATGCGCACGGACCAGATGTCTTCTTGCCGGTTGATGCATTTGAAGTGTAGCGAAGGATGAAAGGGATTTTCAACCCACAGGTGGTACGCTTTTCTGGCGTTGCGCCGGATAGTTTCATCGAGATCCTTGTACGCTTCCCAAAATGATGGCAGCGTGGCAGATTTCATAGCTGGTCAAGATCCAGTGGTTGGGATTTTCCCTGAGCCATTTCCCGCTTTGCGCGCCGGGCAGCTTCTACCAGTTGCCCCTGGGTGTTCTCGAACAGATGATCCCATTTCATCTCGTCGGACAGATCGTCCAGATAGTCTCGCAGATGTTCAACGATCCGGTTTTGCGTTTCTTCCGGCAACGACTCCAGCATTTGGTGACCGTGACAGTGGCTGTAGAGGTCATAAGTCTCTGTCCCTGATTCGAGAAAAGGAGTGGTCGTAAAGTTCTTGAAAAAACCTCACTGCTTCAAGTGGACAGGGGCTATAGCACCTGTTCGATAAATCCCGAACTCCGCTTGTCGAGTTCGTCCAGGCGGGGGATCTCGAAGCGGTTGCCGTCGACGTCGATCAGGAGCAGGCGATGGTCTCCCAGCCACTGGGCATTTTCGGCCACATTTTGGACGACGAACTCCCGCTGTCCCCGATTGGTCTGCACATCCCAGTATGAGGTGCCGAATT
>Ga0233430_1000526_pt1 | contig 69646 bp, 77 predicted proteins | sample SI_118_April2016_2_FD_179883 | JGI IMG/M metagenome (GOLD analysis project Ga0233430, IMG submission 179883) | Seawater microbial communities from Saanich Inlet, British Columbia, Canada - SI_118_April2016_150_MG | ecosystem: Environmental > Aquatic > Marine > Inlet | place: Canada: British... | reverse complement strand
TCAAAATCCCATTCGCCGGAATCTAGTTTCGCCTGGACTTCGCTCATGCAGTTGAGAATTTTGCTAATAAAATTATTGGCCAAAGAATAAAAATATCGTGTGCCTTCTTGACGAAAAGTAACAATATCTCTATCATACATTACTTTTAAATGTTGACTCACGATGGGTTGTTGCATTTCCAAATCTCTATGAATTTGCCCTACCGTTTTTTCTCCATCTTCCAAAAATTCCACAATTTTAATACGATCGGGGTGACCTAATGTTTTTAAAACACGGGCTGCATTTTGGATAAATTCTGGGGAAATCTTTGTTTGATTGCTTACCATATGGCTGGAAATATAGTAATTTTACTATATAATACAAATACTATATTTAGATAAATAAACCCCAAATGTAGGAAAATTAAAATTGGCTTATAAAAAAGAAAATTCTTTTGGAAATTAGGGCATGAATAAATCAAGTGTATTTATCTTAATTGGTGGTAAAAGCAAACGGTTTGGTTCGCCCAAATGGCAAGCAATCCTTAATGATAAATTAATCTTAGACCATATTTGGGATGCCTGTGATATCTTTGAAAATCGATTCGTGATTGGAAAAGAAAAACCAAAATATTTTGAAAAACCTTTTATTCGGGATGCGCTTGAAATGAATGCGCCGATTAATGGACTTTATACAGCTCTAAAAAATGCACAGTCAGATTGGGTTTTATTCCTCTCCTGCGATTTGCCCTTAATTACACCCAAAATATTTGAAAAACTTTGGAAATCAAAAACTGATAATTGTGATATCGTCATTCCAAAAGCTAATAACAAAACACAAGTTACCTGCGGATTTTACCATAAACGAATTTTGCCAAAATTAGAATCCGAAATTCAAAAAAAACATTATAGTTTATATAAATTACTGGAAATGATAGAAACAACTTTTATCGATTTTGGCGCCGATGATCGATTTATAAATATGAATACAAAAGCTGATTTAGAAAAAATTAAGCGTCTAAGCTAAATAGCTTTCTCGTATTCTCACTCGTTTTCTCTGAAATTTCTTCTAAAGAAACGTGATGAATCTCTGCTAATTTTTCTGCAACAAGTCGTGTTCGCCCAGGAATGTTTGGTTTTCCTCGAAAAGGAACGGGACTCAAATATGGAGAATCTGTTTCAACAAGAATACGATTTAAAGGTATCATTTTAGCAATATCTGGAAGGTGGCTGTTTTTGAAAGTGAGATTCCCGGAAAATGAAATATAATAGCCCATGTCTAAAAAATCCTGGGCCGTTTTCAAATCACTGGAAAAACAATGAGCAACCCCATTGCCATTGCCATTTTTATTTAATACACGAATCGTCGCTTCGTCAGCATCTCGATTGTGGAAAATAATGGGCTTCTCTAGTATTTGTGCCAATTTAATTTGTTCAATAAAAATCCGCTCTTGCACTTTTGGGTCGGAGTGATTTCTGAAAAAATCTAAGCCCATTTCGCCACAAGCCACCATGCGTTCAAAAGACATTAAATCGCAAATTTGGTCCGTATAATCTTCTGGAGCATCTTTCGCATCATGTGGATGAATTCCAGCCGTGCCATAAATACGCGTATCCGTTTCCGATAAGATTAAACATTCTCTCGAATCATCCAAATTTGTTCCTACACAAATAAATTGCCCAACACCCATTTCTTCAGATTGGCGCAACACTTCGTCCAAATTATTTTTGATTTCAGGGTAAAAAAGGTGGCAATGGGTATCAATTATCATTCTGGAATTTACATATAGCATTTCGTCAATGAGATAAATTTTCATTCAATGAGTATTCAATTTCAGATAATATGAGATTAAAATTTTACCTAGAATATTATATTATCAATTATAGTTTACCGTGTTAGAATTTTAAGGAATATATAGAATGCTCGATAGTTTATTAGCAGGTGTAGTATTATTTACATCTTTTGCCATGCGAATATCAAATGTTAAGCCAAACCTCGATGATTATGAAATTAGTGTGGGATTTAAAAAAGATTATTTATAATATTTGATTCTTAAAAAAATATGAAATCGACACTCAACACATTTACCTTTTCATTTATTCTTTTATTGATGGCAAATTGTGGTTATCAAGATAATGGGTATGTCTATAATGGAATTACGGAAACGGTTATTGACTCATCAGGCTTATTTATCATTTTGAGTAAAGACACAAATGACTGGAAATATGAAATTACACCACTTATTGAATACACTCATCCTATTCCAACTGAAATCGAAATTGGGCCTGCATTTCCAAACCCTGTTTCCGATACCACTTTTATCCAATTAACTTGGCCAAACCAAAACCATATCAATATATTCATTAAAGATGAATTGGGTGATATAATTAAAATTATTAATAACGACACCTTATCACCAGGATACTGGTTATATTCCTGGGATTTAAAAAATGATGATGGGGAAAAAGTCCCTTCCGGTATGTATCGATGTTTTTATGATTGGGAATTCTATTGGGGGATTGATTCTTCATTCCATACGGCAAATGGTTATGGAGATATTCAGGTTCAGTAGGATATTCACACTCTACAAAATAAAAATATTAACATTTCTCAGCACATTTAATACCATCAATCGCTGCTGAAATAATTCCACCGGCATATCCTGCACCTTCTCCACAGGGGAATAATCCCTTTATTTGTGGATGTTCCAAAGTAACTCTATCTCTTGGAATTCGAACAGGCGATGATGTTCTACTTTCTGGAGCATGGACGACTGCATCGTTGGTTAAATAGCCTTTCATTTGTTTCCCAAACTGCTTAAACCCTTCTTGTAAATTTTGATAGATAAATGAAGGTAAAACATCTTTTAATTTTGCAGAAGTTGTTCCCGGGAAATAGGACGTTTTAGGAATATCAGATGATAATTTATTTTGAGTAAAATCGACTAATCTTTGCGCTGGAACTTTTTGAGTTTCACCACCTATTTCCCATGCAGTTTGCTCGATCTTCTTTTGAAAATACATTCCTGCTAAAGGTCCATATTTTGAAAATTGAGCAAAATCTTCAAGAGTGAGTTCAACTACAATCCCAGAATTAGACGTTTCATAATCTCTATTCGAAGGAGACCAACCATTTGTTACAACTTCACCTGGTTGTGTTGCACAAGGTGCTATAATTCCACCCGGGCACATACAAAATGAATAAACACCTCTGCCATTTATCTGTTTAACAATGGAATAAGCTGAAGGAGGTAAATATTCCCCTCTCGTTTTACAGTTATATTGTATTTGGTCAATCAGTTCTTGACGATGCTCAACCCTTACGCCAAGAGCAAATGCTTTGGCTTCTATCTCAATTTCTTTTTTATACAATAATTCAAAAACATCTCTAGCAGAATGGCCTGTGGCTAATATTACTTTATTGGCATCAATGATTGTGCCATCTTGTAACTCTACACCATAAATAGCATTATTTTTTATCAGGATATCTATGACACGACTGTTAAACAACACTTGACCACCAAACTCAATAATGGTCTCTCTTATAGCTTGAATAATTTTAGGTAATTTGTTGGTCCCAATATGAGGATGTGCTTCAATCCGAATGTTAGGTGAAGCGCCATGCTGAACTAAAATATCTAATATTTTATTTACATCGCCTCTCTTTTTACTTCTTGTATATAATTTCCCATCAGAAAAGGTTCCAGCGCCTCCTTCACCAAAACAATAGTTCGAATCTTCATTAACAATATGTTCTTTAGTTAATTTCGCAATATCAATCCGTCTGCTTCTAACATCTTTCCCTCTTTCAAGAATAATGGGTTTTAACCCCTTTTCAATTAAGTTCAATGCAGCAAAAAGTCCCGCAGGACCAGCCCCAACAATAATAACAGAATCCTGATTGCTTACATCTTTATAATCAGGACTATTTTCTTGCTTTTCTTTAAATACTTCATTGATATAAACAGCAACGCTTAAATTGATTTTTGTTACCTTTTGCCTTGCATCAATTGAACGTTTTAAAATAACGATTTGTTTTATATCAGATATCTCTGTACCGCATTCTTTTGATACCACTTTTAATAATAAATCAGATTTAGCGGCGACTTCTGGTAGGAGTTGGAGTTGAATATTTTTTATCATGAATACAAAACTACATAATACTTTAGATTAATCTTATTATTCATGTGTACGAAAAAAACTATTTTGGAATTACAAAACTAAAGTATTTAATACAATATCCATTTTAATAAATCACAGGTATAATTATTATTATCTATTATTTAAATGACGCTTTAATAGTAAAGGCAAAATAACAAAAATCGATTAGACCCGTTTTTAGTTTTTTATACTTTTTATCTGAATACCTAACTCATCTAATTGAATCGTATTCACATTACTAGGACTTTCATCCATGAGAGATGTTGCAGAAGTTGTTTTTGGAAAAGCAATCACGTCACGAATATTTTCAGTCCCAGCTAGCAACATAACCAAACGATCAAAACCAAAAGCAATTCCCCCGTGAGGTGGGGCACCATAACTGAGTGCTTCAACTAAAAAGCCAAATTTTTCTATAGCTTCTTCCTTGCTTAAGCCCAAAAGAGAAAAAACTTTTTCTTGTATTTTTGGCGAATGAATTCGAATCGAACCACCGGCAATTTCGTAACCATTCATGGTCAAATCGTAACCACGACTTAGTGCTTTTCCTGGCTCAGTATCCAATAGTATTAAATCTATTTCTCTCGGTGCTGTAAATGGATGGTGGATAGCGACAAATCTTTTTGCTTCATCATCATAATCAAACATGGGGAATTCTGTGATCCAAACTGGCTTAAAATCACCCGAATTTGCAAGAGATTCTCGCTTCGCTATTTTCACCCGTAAATGTCCTAGCGCATTTAAAGTAATTTTAGATTCATCCCCAATCATAAAAAGGATATCGCCCTCATTCATGCCCAAATTTTTCCACATGGATTTTTGAATATCTTCAGAAAAGAATTTAGAAATCCCACCGACAAATTTTCCATCATCACCTTTCATCCAGGCTAAACCCTTGGCTTTATATTTTTTGACAAAATCGGTGAGTTCATCTATATTCTTTCGAGAATATTTCGCGCCATCATTTACCCGTATAGCTTTCACCTTTTCAGCTGATTTAAATGCGTTAAAATCTGAAGCATCTGTAAATGATTTCACATCCAAAAGTTTCATTTCATAACGGAGATCTGGTTTATCAGAACCATAGTTTTCCATGGCATCGGCATAAGTCATTCTTGGAAAAGAATCTGGCAAATCAATATTTATTACTTTATTGAAGACATGTTTCGTTAAGCCCTCCATCTTTTCAAAAATATCTTCTTCATCCACAAAAGATAATTCCATATCAATTTGTGTGAATTCAGGCTGGCGATCTGCGCGTAAATCTTCATCGCGAAAACATTTTACAATTTGAAAATATCGATCATAGCCCGAGATCATAAGAATTTGCTTATAAAGCTGTGGAGACTGGGGAAGTGCATAAAACTTGCCCTTATGAATTCGACTTGGGACCAAATAATCTCGCGCACCCTCTGGCGTGGACTTCATAAGCATTGGCGTTTCAATTTCAATAAAGTTTTTCTCAGATAAATAGCTTCTTACGAACTGATATGTTTCATGACGAATTAGCATATTCTTTTGCAGTTCCTCCATTCTGAGCTCAAGGTAACGATATTTTAAGCGCAGATTTTCTTCTGCATTTTCACGATTGCTTAGTACAAACGGAAGGGGGGCAGCCTCGTTTAACATAATATATTCCGAAATATTTACTTCAATTTCGCCTGTTTTCATTTCTGGGTTTATTGCTGATTCATCCCGCGCCTGCACTTTTCCTTTAATGGATAAAACGTCTTCCATTGATAATTTTTTAACCGCATCAAAATCTCCGGAAAAAGAATCGGCATTAAATACTAATTGTGTTTTGCCAAACCGATCTCGTAAATCCACAAACACAACTTGTCCATGCAATCTGACTGTATTTACCCACCCATTTAATTGTATCTTTTCGCTAATATTTGATGTTTGAAGTTCACCGCAGTGATGTGTTCTTTTGTACATAATGTTCCTATTTTTTCATATAAAAAAACCGCTCAGAAATTACGAGCGGTTTTTAATGGATTCAGTTTGAATTGTAATTTATTTTTTTGAAATTTTTAATCGATTGACAGCTCTCAATAAGGCTATATCTCTTCTTGCTTCGTCAATATTTTTATTTGAACCTACTCGTCTATTTTTAGCACGTTTCAAGGCTTCTTCAGCTCGTTTTGTATCAATATTTTTTGATGCTTCTACCGTTTCTAAAAGCATCTTGACTCGATTTTGTGATATTTCTACAAATCCACCACTGGTTGCAAGCCACTTCACTTTTCCATTCGTTTCTACTTTTATCTCACCCACACCTAAAGCAATAATGCCTTCACGATGATTGTGCATAATACCAAAAGAACCATCCAAGCCGGGGCAACGTAAATAGGATATTTTTCCTTGATCCAGGAGACTTGTGGGAGTTACAATTTCAAGTTGAAAAACGTTCATTATGCAACAGATTTCTTATGTTTTTCAATGGCTTCATCCAATGATCCAACATAAGCAAAAGCATTTTCTTGGAGTTCATCAACTTCACCATTTAAGATGGCTTCAAAACCAGAAACCGTATCTTCCAAACTAACATATCGTCCAGGGGTTCCTGTAAACTGCTCTGCAACAAAGAATGGCTGGGACATAAATTTTTGCATTTTCCGTGCTCTTGCCACCGTGTTTTTATCATCATCTGATAATTCATCCATTCCCAAAATTGCAATAATATCTTGTAAATCTTTGTATTGCTGCAATACAATTTGAACTTGTCTAGCAACATTATAATGACGATCGCCAATGATACGTGGATCCAAAATTCGAGAGGTTGAAGCTAAAGGATCGACCGCAGGATAAATGCCCAACTCAGCAATTTTTCTTTCTAATACCGACGTTGCATCTAAGTGAGCAAAAGCCGTCGCAGGAGCAGGATCAGTTAAATCATCCGCAGGCACATACACCGCTTGCACGGAAGTAATGGATCCTTTTTTTGTAGAAGTAATTCGTTCTTGCAAATCACCCATTTCTGTCGATAATGTGGGCTGATATCCCACAGCAGAAGGCATACGGCCTAATAGTGCTGATACCTCTGATCCGGCTTGGGTAAACCGGAAAATATTATCAATAAACAGAAGCACATCTCGGCCTTCATCATCTCGGAAAAACTCTGCCATTGCCAAACCACTTAAGGCTACACGCAAACGGGCTCCAGGTGGCTCATTCATCTGACCAAAAACCATGGTGGTTTTATTAATCACACCTGATTCTGTCATTTCGTTATAAAGATCATTTCCTTCTCTCGTCCGCTCACCAACACCAGCGAATACAGAATATCCACCATGCTCGGTGGCAATATTTCGGATCAATTCCTGAATCAAAACCGTTTTCCCAACACCCGCACCACCAAACAAACCTGTTTTTCCACCACGTGTATAAGGCTCCATTAAATCCACAACTTTTATACCTGTTACCAGCATTTCAGTTGAAGTCGATAAATCTTCGTGCTTCGGAGCAGCTCTATGGATCGGATATTTCTTTTCTGTTTTACATTCGCCTTTTTGGTCAATGGTGTTTCCCAAAACATCAAATAGTCGCCCTAAAGTTTCTTGTCCAACCGGAACCATAATCGGCTCACCCGTATCAACAGTTTCATGTCCACGGACTAATCCATCTGTTGAATCCATGGCGACGGTCCGCACATTTCCATCTCCAAGGTGCTGGGCTACTTCTAAAACTAAGATACCCTCTTCGCCACGATCAACGGTAAGCGCATTATAAATACTGGGGAGGTGTCCGCCTGCAAAAGAGACGTCAACCACTGCACCCATAACCTGTGAAATTTTTCCTGTCATTGACATAAACTTCGTTTCCTTTTTTCGTTTAATCTGATAAAGCTTCCGCGCCACTTACAATCTCGAGCATTTCGGTTGTAATCGCAGCTTGACGGGCTTTGTTGAATTGTAATGTTAAATCTTTAATCATATCTTGCGCATTGGTTGTGGCATTTTCCATGGCCATCATTCGCGCCGCTTGCTCACTGGCATAAGATTCCAAAAGATATTTCCACATCTGAACATTTAAATGTCTAGGAATCAGAGACTTGACCAATATTTCTTTTGAAGGTTCATATAAACGATCCGAAATCGATGACTCTTTTTCATCATAGCTTAGCGGGAGTAAAACTTCAGATTTTACTTTTTGCTGACCCACACTGATGAAATAATTATAGAGTACGTGGATTTCATCAACTTTGCCGCTTACAAAATGATCCACAATACTTCGTCCAATTTTCATGGCGCTATCAAATTCCATATCCGACCAAAAATCAACGTGGCTTTCGATTATTGTATATTCTCGACGCTTAAAATAATCTCTTGCTTTTTTTCCGATACAGAACAAATCTACATTCTCTTTCCCAAAAGTATCAATTTCGTTTTGAGCAGCCTTCAGAATATTTGCATTGAAAGAGCCTGATAATCCTCGATCGGCCGCGACAATAACATAGGCTTTTCGTTTGATTTCTCGCACATCCAATAGTGAAAATATCTCTCTATCCACATCGGGTAAGATATGATGAATCACTTCCTCTAAGCTTTGACTATAGGGACGTGCTTGCTCCATACGTTCTTGCGCACGACGCATTTTAGCAGCAGAAACCATCTTCATGGCTTTCGTCACTTTTTGAATGCTTTTTACGGATTTAATCCGATCCCGAATGTCTTTCAGGTTTGCCATGACTTATGCAGTAAATCCTTTTTTAAAATCACCAATCGCTGTTTTTAATGCCTCTTCCGTTTCTTCGCTAATACTACCTTCACTCACAATGGCGCTAAGTGCTTTAGAAACATTGGCTTCAAGATAATCAGAGAGCCCTTTTTCAAAGTCTGCTACTTTTCCAATTTCTATGTCATCTAAAAACCCTTTGGAAGCAGCAAAAATAATTGCAATTTGTTTTTCCACATTCATAGGAACATATTGATTTTGTTTCAAAATTTCTACCATTCGCTCACCGCGAGTCAATTGGGCTAAAGTAGATTTATCCAAGTCCGATCCAAATTTTGCGAATGCTTCTAATTCACGGTATTGAGCTAAATCTAATCGAAGTGTTCCTGCCACAGATTTCATCGCTTTAATTTGGGCATTTCCACCCACACGAGAAACGGACAATCCCACATCAATCGCAGGACGAATCCCTGAATTGAATAAATTTGTCTCTAAGTAAATTTGTCCATCTGTAATAGAAATCACATTGGTCGGAATATAAGCAGAAACATCTCCTTCTTGTGTTTCAATAATTGGGAGTGCTGTTAAAGAACCTCCCCCTAAATCATCTGAAAGTTTAGACGCGCGTTCCAATAAGCGACTGTGAAGATAGAATACATCACCTGGGAAAGCTTCACGTCCTGGAGGCCTTCTTAAAACCAAGGACATTTGTCGGTAGGCAACTGCCTGTTTTGACAAATCATCATACACGATAAGTGCATGCTTTCCACCATCTCTAAAATATTCTCCCATAGCCGCACCAGCATAAGGTGCAATATATTGAATCGGCGCAGGATCAGATGCATTTGCAGCGACAACGGTTGTGTATTCCATCGCTCCGTTTGCTTCCAATTCGCCTACCAAAGTCGCCACAGTTGAGGCTTTTTGCCCAATCGCAACATAAATACAATAAACGGGTTTATCTGTTTGATGGGTATATTTTTGATTGATAATCGTATCAATGGCGACCGCAGTTTTACCTGTTTGTCTATCGCCAATAATCAATTCACGTTGACCGCGACCCACAGGGATCATACTATCAATAGCCTTAATGCCTGATTGTAAAGGCTCGGTTACCGGTTGGCGAGCCATTACGCCCAAAGCTTTACGTTCAATAGGAAGAGAGTGAGGTGTGTCAATAGGTCCTTTTCCATCAATGGGTTGACCCAAAGGATTCACAACACGTCCAAGCATCGCTTCGCCCACAGGGACTTCAACAACCTTACCTGTTCGTTTTGCAAGATCGCCTTCCTTTACGAGACGTGTTTCGCCAAAGAGCACGAGGCCAACATTATCAGCTTCTAAGTTTAAAGCCATACCAAATACACCGTTGGGTAGCTCAACCAGTTCTGAACTCATTACATTTTCTAAACCGCTTACGCGTGCAACGCCGTCGCCAATTTCTATCACTTCACCTACTTCTGTGATATCGATGGCACCCTCATACTTTTCGATTTGTTCTTTAATTAATTGTGTTATTTTATCTGTCTGTATTTCCATTTTCTTCCTTAAGCATTAGGATTGCATTAAATTAGAGCGCAAGCCATTCAGTTTATTTTGAATGGATGCATCCAAAAATATATTATCTATTCTTAACTTAATTCCACCCATCAATTTTTTATCAATTACAAAATCTAAGTCTGTTGTTTTCCCTAAGATTGACTCCAACGAAGTCTTAAGCTTAGCAGCTTCAACGTCATTCATCTCATCCGCCACGTGTGCTGTTACAGAAATTTTATTTAGCGTTTCTTTTACCTTTGCGTGAACCAATTTCCCCGTATTTAATATCAATTTCCCCGCCTGGACGCCTGAAACCATTCCTATAAATTCAATCATAATTGGATGACAATCGTCCCCCAATATGGCACGCAAAGATTGCTTTTTTTGATCCGCCGAAATTCGCTTCGATAAAACAAAAGATCGAAATTGCGCATGGCTTTGAATCAACTTTTCTACAAGAAAAAAGGACTCATCCAGCGCAATTAAAGCATCTATCTTTTCTGCTGCTCCACACAAAATATTGGCATACTGCTTTGCGGTAAATTTAGGCTTCATATCCTTTAATCTTTTGCAAAGACTCATCAATTAAAGATTGATTGTCTTCTTTGCTCAGGTTTTTTTGAATCAGTTTTTCTGCCACCTGAATCGCAAGATTTGCAACCTCACTTTTAATTTCAGTAATCGCTTTTTCTTTTTCGATTTGGATTTGTTTTTCTGCTGATTCAATAATCCCTTTTGCTTTTTCTTGCGCCTGACGGATGGTATCTTCTTTTACTTTTTCCGCAGCCACTTTACCCTCAGCCAATATAGATTGAGATTCTGCCCGTGTTTTTGCTAATTGTTCGTCTGACTCTTGGCTTAGTTTCTCTAGTTTTTTTTGTGCTTTCTCTGCATCAACTAAAGAGGATCTTATCAAGTTTTCTCGATTTTCCAACGCTTTTAAAAGGGGTTTCCAGGCAAACTTTGCCAAAACACCAAATAAAATGAGAAAGGTGATAATAGTCCATATAAATAGACCTGGGTCTAATCGAACCAATGGGTTCGGAGCATCAGATGTTCCATGAGCTTCTGTCGTCTCATGTAGCACCTGCGCTCCGTGATTTCCCGAATGTTGTTCCATCATACTTTATTAATGTTTCTGTTTTACAGAATTAACATTAAGAAAGTAAACACTTCTGCGAGAATCGCAACACCTTCCAAGAGGAAGAGTGGCAAGTTCACAGCAGCTGTAATTTTATCAGCAGCTTCAGGTTGACGGGCGATGCTCTCTGCTGCTGCAGATGCAAATTTCCCAATACCTAGACTAGCGCCAATAACAATTAATCCCATACCAATTGGGAGGAATATAGTTGCTTGCATTTCCATTTTGATTTCCTTTTTCTTTATTTAATGATGAACGTTAATTGCCATACCTACAAATACCGCTGTAAGCAATGTGAATACATATGCTTGTACTAATATAACAATGATTTCTAAACCCGAAATTGCTACAGCCATTGGAACGGCGACAAATGCGACACCAACGCCAGCAGCAGTACTATGAAACATTTCGCCAAAAATGGCCATGAGAGATAAAAGAGCTAAAAGGGCAATGTGCCCTCCAGTCATATTCGCTGCCAAACGCATGGTTAAGGCAAATGGCTTTACGATGAGCCCCATTAGTTCAATGGGAATTAGAATAATATAAACAGGCCAGGCAAGTCCATGTGGCACCAAATTTTTCCAATGTTTAATAAACCCGTGTGCTTTTGTTCCTGCAATCATGATAGTAAAAAACGTAACCACGGCTAGGGCGCCTGTTACGTTGAAATTCCCCGTTGCGGTTGTTCCGCCATGCAATAAATGATTGACCATTGAATCTGCTTGAGTATTAAGAGCAAAACGATCTAATAAACCCAGAACATCAAAAATTGGAATCATGCCGATGGCGTTTGAAAATAAGATAAAAAAGAAAAGTGTAAAAATTAAAGGCGACCAAGTATTTACCCATCGAGTCCCCACATTAGGCCTTACAATTGAATCTCTGATAAAAACAATCACCATCTCGATTAAATTTGCTAATCCACTGGGAATCATTTTCTTGCCATTTACATATCGGCGCACAGGTATAATCACGGTCACTGAAACCAAAAGAGCGACAAGCCATAACATAAAAACATGTTTTGTCACAGAAAAATCAATGCCAAAAATTGTTGGCAAATGAAGGATCGGGTGTGCGATATCCGAGTTGGTAACGTGGTGAATAATGTTGGGGCCAACCTGCTCCATGACACCCCCAGAAACTGCAGTACTCATTCTAAATTATTTTCTATTTTATTTTTGATTTCGTTTGTAAGACAATGGCTTCTAAGATGTGAAGCCCTATAAAAAAGCCTGCAAAGCTAAATACAAATGGGTATGGAGAGAAAGAATAAACTTTAATAATTATGATAAAATAAATTGGGTAAATCAACATTTTTAACCCAAAACTAATCATCATCCATTTTCGCACAATGTCGTGAGACATTTTATCAAACTTAGAAAATAGTCGAATAGTGAAGAAACCAACACTCGCTGGGCCCAGAAATCCAAAAAGCACTTCTTTAAACCATTCTGGCTTGAGTCCTGAAACAATTCCAACAATTCCAAAGCATGCAACTAACGCATATAAATAGAGTCTCATTTATTTCCCCAAATTGTTTTTGCGAGTTGGTAAAATCCAGAAATAATCCCTAAAAATACACCCGCTAATAAAAATCCTGGTTTAGTATCGTATCGTCCATCAAGATAGTAACCCAATCCGCCGAATAACAATACGCCACCAATTAAAGCATAAGAGGCACCCGCTGCTGGTCCTGATTTTTGAACCATCTTTTGAAAATAAGATAAAGATTTTAGTGTATGATTCTGACTAAACTCTTGATCAAGTTCTTGTTTCAAAATAAACCTTTATACCTCAGCCGTTTGTGTTTGATTTGGTGAAACAAGATCACATTTTCCCTCGAATTTAGCACCATCTTCAATATGTAATTTTTGATAAATAATATCGCCCTTCAACACACTCTCTTCCCCCAAAATCACCTGTCCTTTTGCAGTTACATTTCCTGTTACCTGTCCGCTAATCTGGATGTCACTCCCAAATATATTTCCATAAACAATGGCGCCTTTCGCAACGCGAACTGGGCCGAAACTTGTTACGTCGCCTTGAACATTTCCATAAATAATGATGCCTTCCTGTAAATCAATGGAACCAGCCACGATCGCATCCGCTCCAATCATCGTATGCACATTTTGAAAATTAATATTAGCCATTTTTTGTCGTTAAATCTTTCAATTTAAAAGCTGGAAAGTAATCCATTGGGTCCATGGCTTCTCCATCTTTCCATATTTCATAATGCAAATGAGGCCCCGAGGAGTTTCCTGTATCTCCAGACAAAGCAATAACTTCTCCTCTGGCGACTCTTTCTCGTTGATGTTTCAAATTTCTCTTATTGTGACCATAATGGGTAAAATACCCATCCCCATGATACAAAATAACAACATTCCCTTGATCATATGTCCAGTCAGAAAACACCACCAATCCGGCGGCAGAAGCTTGGATGGGTTCTCCTTCTTTGACAACAATATCAATACCATAATGCCCTCTACGAATAAAGAGACTATTTTGATCTGTTCGTTGAGAAATATATCCAGAAATAGGGGGAACTGAAGGAATGTTTTCAATATAGGATATAGCTTTCTTTCTAGAGGCGCCCTTACCTCCAGCACTGGAATCTTGAGGTAAATCTAAATTTGTTCCCAAGGAATTGCGAATCAATTCATCCATTTGATGAAGTCGATTTAAATCTCGACTGAGCTCCAAAATCTGAGATCGCTCCGACACAAAATGCTCAAACTGGATTTTCATCGATTCATATTGCGACGCCTTTGGAATATAAAATAATAACAACCCAATCGTGAGGCAAAAAAAGACCACGCCCAATACAATGAATCCTTTTAATCTAAATCCAGTAATACGATATCGTCTTGTTTTTCCATCATCGTCTGGAATAAGAATTGCTGTATATTTAGAACTCACTTTAAAATTTTAATCCAAGGTATTGATTAAATCTAGGAGCCGCTCCAAATCATCTTTTGAAAAATAAATGATTTCGATGCTCCCGCCTTTTTTCTTCGGCTTTACTTTTACCTTTGTGCCCAAAATCGAAATAAGCTGATTCTCAAGCGCACGAATCTGGGGAGAAACTTTTTTCTTTTTTGTAGAAGTTTGTTTTTTGCTGGCCGAATCTTTAACCAAGAATTCTACCGCACGTACAGATAAATTGTCTCGTAGAATTTTTTGCCAAAGTTGCATCATGGCATGATTTGTTTTGGCTTGCAGAATCGCCCGGCCGTGCCCTGCAGAGATGTCTCTATTTCGAAGGCTTGTCCTAATTTCGGGGGGTAGCTTCAGCAAACGAAGTGCATTTGAAACGGTAACACGTTTTTTCCCTACGGCCTTTGCAATGGCTTCATGGGATAAATTATGCTGGCTGTTTAATACCGCATATCCTTCCGCTTCTTCCAAAGAATTCAAATCTTCTCGTTGAATATTTTCGATAAGAGCGAGTTCCATGACTTCTGCAGCATCTGTTACCGTAATAATATAAGCAGGAATGGATTTTAAACGCAATTTCTTTGCGGCACGCCAACGCCTTTCCCCCGCAACAAGTTCAAACCCTTTTGGGATTTTTCTAACCGTCACTGGCGTAATGATTCCCTTTTCTTTGATCGAAGCCATCAATTCCTGTAAAGCATCTGTATCAAAATCACGTCGGGGTTGGTTTGGGTTTGAGAAAATATCTTTTAATGGAATAGCAGAAACGCCTGGCTTTCCCTTCTTTTTTGGGGCTGCTTTTTTCTTGGTTTCTGGTTCGGGCCGAATCAGTGCTTCTAAACCTCGGCCTAATCGCTTAACTGACACGCTGTAATAACTCCTCTGTTAAATTCATATAATCCATTGCTCCTTTTGAACTGGCATCATACAATAAAGCGGGCTTTCCAAAACTGGGCGCCTCACTGAGCCTTACGTTACGATGGATAAGTGTTTTAAACAATTTGTCTTTAAAATAACCTTGCACCTCTTCTAAAACTTGTTTCGATAAATTTAATCGATTATCATACATGGTCATCAAAACACCTGCGATCTCTAATTTTTTATTTAAGTGCCTCTGAACAAGTCGCACCGTATTCAAAAGTTGTCCCAATCCCTCCAATGCATAATATTCACTTTGAATTGGGATTATGATAGCACTGGATGCGGTGAGCGCATTGATGGTGAGCAAACCTAAAGAAGGCGGACAATCAATGATAATAAAAGCATATTTATCTTTGATAGATTTTAGACATTTTTTTAATTGATATTCTCTCGCCATTATACTGACCAATTCAATTTCCGCTCCCACTAAATCGTGGGTAGACGCGACTAAATCTAAATGTGGAAATTTTGAGGAGGTGATGGCATCCTTGATGGGCAAATCTTTTATGAGTACATCATAAATAGTTGCCATTGGCTTATCAGTAATATCCATTACTCCTGTCGTTGCATTGGCCTGTGGATCTAAATCAATCAAAAGCGTCTTTTCTTCTGAAACGCCCAAACTGAGCGCTACATTAACAGCTGATGTGGTTTTTCCCACCCCGCCTTTTTGATTTGTGAATGATAGTATGTATCCCATAAAATAATAATCCGATTTTTTCGGACTTGGAATTTATATCTTTAATGTTTAATTGTGAATTGTTAATTATCAATTTCACCTGTTATTCATTGTAAATTTAGCAAAGGATTATCTGAAAATATTAGAGTGAGACACGCATGAAAGCTTTAGTCAAAAAATCTCCCGAACGTGGCATTTGGATGGAATCAGTTCCTGTTCCTATTTGTAAAACAAATGATGTAAAAATTAAAATTACACACACAGCTATTTGTGGGACGGACTTACATATATATAAATGGGACGAATGGTCTCAACGTAATATCAAACCGCCATTAGTCACTGGACATGAATTTTGTGGTATTGTGGAAGAAATCGGTGCTGGCGTTACGCATTTTAAAATTGGCGACCGGGTTTCTGGTGAAGGACATATTACGTGTGGCTACTGTCGAAATTGTCGTGCTGGAAAGCGACACTTATGCCATAAAACGATTGGAATTGGAATTCATCGAGACGGTGCTTTTTCTGAATATCTTGTCATGCCAGAATCCAATGTCTGGCCCATCCATCCAGAAATCCCATCGGAAATTGCTGCGTTTTTTGATCCTTTTGGAAACGCCACCCATACAGCCCTTTCTTATGAAATGGTGGGCGAAGATGTGCTCATCACTGGCGCCGGACCTATTGGGATTATGGCAGTGGCCATCTGCAATTTTGTTGGTGCTCGTCATGTGGCCATTACGGATGTAAATGACTATCGACTTGCTTTAGCAAAAAAAATGGGTGCATCGTTGACTCTCAATGTAAAAAAGGATAAAATTGAAGATGCAATTACAAACCTCGGTATGTCCAATGGATTTGATGTGGGTTTAGAAATGTCCGGTAATCCCCAAGCCTTCAAATCAATGCTTAAAAATATGTACCACGGTGGACGGATTGCCCTTTTGGGATTGCTCCCCAAATCGACTCAAATCAATTGGGATGATATCATTTTTAAAGGACTTCATGTAAAAGGGATTTACGGGCGAGAGATGTTTGAAACTTGGTATAAAATGACTCAAATGCTCCGTAGCGGTTTGGATATTTCTCCTGTTTTGACCCATACTTTTCCCATTGATGATTTCCAAAAAGGATTTGATATTATGGAATCAGGCGATTGTGGAAAAGTTGTTTTAGAATGGGGTGATGAGTAGAAGGTTGTAAAGTTGTAAATAAGAAAGTAGAAAAAATATGAATAAAGCCAAAACCATTTTTACAGAAACCCTTTCCAAAATTGAGTCAGAAGGGCTCTATAAAAAGGAACGAATCATCATCACGCCTCAAGGGGTCAATATCGCGACGCTAGAAGGAGGCAATGTGCTCAATTTTTGCGCCAACAACTATTTGGGATTAGCAAATCATCCTGAGCTAATCACTTCCGCAAAACAGGCTTTGGATGAACATGGTTTTGGCATGGCTTCCGTGCGATTTATTTGTGGAACGCAAGATTTACATAAATCCTTAGAAAAATCGATCTCAACTTTTCTCAAAACGGATGATACCATATTATATACGAGCTGTTTTGATGCAAATGGCGGATTATTTGAAACATTACTCGGCCCTGAAGATGCGGTTATTTCTGATGCTTTAAATCATGCTTCTATCATCGATGGGATTCGCCTTTGTAAAGCAAAAAGATTTCGCTATGCTAATAATGATATGGGCGATTTGGAAGCCAAACTCAAAGAAGCCCAAGATGCACGGATTCGTCTTATTGCCACGGATGGCGTTTTTTCTATGGATGGATATATTGCAAATCTCAAAGGGATTAGCGAATTGGCGGAAAAATATGATGCTTTGCTCATGGTGGATGATTCTCACGCCACCGGATTTGTGGGGAAAACCGGTCGCGGGTCTGGCGAACACAATGGCGTTTTGGATAAAATTGATATCTTTACGTCCACTTTAGGAAAAGCACTGGGAGGCGCTTCTGGTGGATTCACCTCTGGAAACCAAGAAATCATTGATTTACTTCGCCAACGATCTCGCCCTTATCTTTTTTCAAATACGGTGGCCCCTTCTATTGTTTCCGCTGGCATTAAAGCCTTTGAATTATTATCCTCCTCAACCAAACTTCGAGATAAATTGGAAAACAATACCGCTTATTTTCGGGGAAAAATGACTGAAGCTGGCTTCGATTTGAAATCAGGTATTCATCCTATTGTTCCCATTATGCTGTATGATGCAGTCTTAGCCCAAAAGATGGCTTCTTCCCTTTTGACGGAAGGGATTTATGTTACTGGGTTTTTCTTTCCTGTGGTTCCCAAAGGAGAAGCACGAATTCGAGTGCAAATTTCAGCCGCAATGGAAAGAGAACATTTGGACAAAGCGATTGATGCTTTTGTAAAAGTTGGAGAAAAGTTTGAAGTGATTTGACCGTAATTTATCAAGTAAAAGTAAAAAACTTTAATCTAAGACTTTGTTATCCAAATCCATTTAATCCAATAAAGTGTTTCAAATTCCCTAATGAACTATATTTTTGTTCGGCTTTATTAAAACGATTTTCGAAAGATAGAAAAGATTGCCTCCTCGAATAAATAGAAATTGCCTATCAAAGAGTCTTCAGGTAAATTTCTTGGCTTTATTAGTCCTAATCACAATACTATTAATTAAAATAAACACATGAATAAAAATCTTACACCACGATATATCGTTATTGGTCTCATTCTGACTTGGGCATTATATGCCTTGCTTCCCTCATGGAAATATCAGAATCTCAACGAAGATGAAAAAGAATCTCTCAGAGAGTCGGGCCAAATTTCACAACTGGAATCCAAAATTATCCGTCAAGGGTTAGATTTAAAAGGAGGCATGTATATTGTCTTAGAAGCTGATATACCTCTTTTGATGTCCAACTTAGCCAAAAACAAAGATGAACGTTTTGAGCAAGTCTTAGAGGCTGTCCAAGAAAAACTCTCTGCACCTGGCGCTGAATTTTTTCCTTTATTCAAAAATGAAATTCAAACTTCTGAACTTAAGCTCCCTCGTTATTATCATGAATATGGTGGTTCCATTGATGCTATATTTACAGAACTCGAACAGGAAGCAGATGATGCGATTAATCGCGTATTGGAAATTCTTCAAAACAGAATTGATCAATTTGGCGTTTCTGAACCGACCATTCAAAAACAAGGAAAGCACCGTATTGTTGTTGAATTAGCTGGCATCCAAGACCCTGCAAGAGCGCGAGCTTTGCTACAAAGCACCGCTTTATTAGAATTTTATCTTGTGAAGGGTCCTGAAATTTCCAATGATATCATTCAACGAATCGATGCCAAACTCAAAGGCACAACAGAATTGGATGACTTGATTGCCACAAAAGAAGAAGCTGTTGAAACACCCAAAGAAAAAGATGAGACTCAAACCATTTCTGAATTGTTCGGCGAAGAAGATGTAGCACCGGATTCTGATGATTCCCTTTTAGTTGATGATGCCCTTTTCTCTGAAAGACCACTACTCTCCCTCTTGGTCCCCATGGGAACCGATTATGGCGTTAATGAGAAAAATATTTATGCTGTTAAAAAAATGTTGAGTAAGCCTGAAGTGGTTTCACTCATTAAATCAGCAGGTGGACAATTCATGTTTGGGAATAAAATTGAACGCTCTGCGGGAGATCAAACACAAGCAGGATTCTATAGGCTCTACTATTTAAAAAGCACATCCGAACTCACAGGAGGCGTTGTAGAAGAAGCAAAAGCAAATCTAGGTTCTTTAGGTGGCGGATCTGCAGGCCAACCTGTCGTTTCACTTACGATGAATTCTGATGGATCTCGAACATGGGCTCGTGTTACGGGCGCAAATGTAGGTCAACGTATTGCCATTGTTTTGGATAAAAAAGTCCACATGGCACCAAACATTCGAGAAAAGATTCCTGGAGGAAGAACACAAATTGAAGGCTTCGCGGATATGAATGAGGCCAAAGATATTGGTATCATTCTAAGAGCGGGTGCCTTGCCTGCACCTGTCAATATTATTGAAGAACGAATTGTAGGACCTTCCCTTGGAGCAGATTCTATTGCGCAAGGGACCAAATCTGTCATCATTGGTTTGGCTTTGGTTTTAGTCTTTATGTTATTGTATTATAAAGGTGCTGGTGCTATTGCTGATTTCGCTTTAGTTTGGAACATCTTATTGGTGCTCGCAGTTTTGGCTTCTTTGGAAGCGACGCTCACTTTACCCGGAATTGCTGGATTGATTTTAACTGTGGGAATGTCCATCGATTCGAATGTGATTATTTTTGAGCGAATTCGAGAAGAATTACGAAAGGGAAAAACACCAAAAACAGCGATTGATGCGGGTTACTCCCGAGCCTTAACCACCATTATCGATGCGAACGTAACCACCGTTATTGCCGCATTGGTTCTTTATCAATTTGGAACGGGTCCGATCAAAGGATTTGCCACTGTATTATTTTGGGGCATTTTGATAAGTATGTTCACAGCCATTTTTGTTACCAGAACTATTTTTAACTCCTTATCTGCTCGCGGGCGGATGGATAACTTGAGTATCTAATTATGAGAATTATTAAAGACACACATATTGACTTTATGGGGAAATCCCGTTTATCTGGCTTCTTTTCCCTCTTTCTAATCGTAGCGGGACTCGTTTCCTTAACCATCAATAATGGTCCAAAACTTGGCATCGACTTTAAGGGTGGAACCATGATTGCGGTTAATTATTCAGAGCCCGTAGATATCGAAACGGTTCGCTCTGCCTTGAGTCAAGTTAGCTTAGAAGGACAAACGTTTGACTTCAGTAAAGCGGAGATAAAACATTTTGGTGATGAATCAAATGTTGCGGTTCGTATCGGAACTTTAGAAAACGAGCCCGAGAATTTTTCTCAAAAAATTGTTGGCTTTATGAAAACTATTTTTCCAAATAATATACCAAAAAACGCCAATGACTTTATTCTATCCATAGAAAAAGTTGGGCCAAAAGTGGGAGCGGAATTAAGTGGTGATGCATTAATGGCTATTTTTTCAGCCTTAGCGTTGATTCTTATTTATATTTCTATTCGATTTGAATTCACATTTGCCGTTGGTGCCATTGCGGCCTTAGCCCATGACATCCTCATTACACTTGGCTTTTTTTCCATATTAAATTACGAAATTACGTTAGCGGTGATTGCCGCTTTCCTTATGATCGTAGGATATTCACTGAATGATACTATTGTTATTTTTGATCGAATCAGAGAAAACCTCAAGTTGAATAAACGGGCACATTATGAAGATGTGATCAATCAAAGCATTAATGAATCTTTGAGCCGGACCATTATTACTTCCCTCACCACATTTTTTGTTGTAATGATATTGTTCTTATTTGGAGGTGAAGTCATTCACAACTTAGCATTTGCTTTGATTATTGGTATTATTGTTGGAACCTATTCCAGTATTTTTGTTGCCAGCCCCATTGTGATAAAAATGCACAATCGAAAAGAAGATTAAAACTTAGAAGTAATTTTCAATAAAAAACCCCGCACTATTGCGGGGTTTTTTGTTTTTAACTAGAAATAATTAATTCCTAAAAATAGTTTCTTCTCGGCTAAACCATTTCACGCAAAACCATAATGAAAGTCCTGCTAAAGCAAAAAGTGATACATACACTTCCATCATTAAAAATGGATTAATAATCCCAGCCACAAGATCTTTCGCCGCGAGAGAAACATTGAGTACGGGAATAAGCGCTGTCATCGTATTGAGTTCCATCCCAGGCATTGTGCCAATCATGGCTGGAAAAATGATGACGATATTTAAAGGCGCCACAATACTTTGAGCTTCTTTGAACGATTTCGCATATATGGATAAACTCAAAATCATTGCAGAAAAAAAAGCGGAGACGGGGACCACCAATCCCATAATCATAATAAATACTTTTAGACTCAAAACTTCTTGAATAATAAGCAATATCTCAGCAGGCATTTCTGGAAATTGTTGCAAGGCGATATATAAGCCACCCATGGCAATAAATGCAGTAGATACGGCAGCTGTTAGAATGACCAAAAATTTACCAATCACAATATCTAATCGAGAGGCGGGTGATGACAATATGGTTTCTAAAGTACCTCTCTCTTTTTCACCTGCACCCAAATCTAAACCAGGATACATAGCGCCCATAAACCCAAAAATAATAAAGATATAAGGCAAAAATCCTCCTGCAATTTTTCCGAATTTTTCCTGAGTCGAAGAAACGTCAATCTGTTCGATATCATAAGCATCGACGATATCAATTTTTAGTTTTAGTCGATTCATTCTTAATTTAATAATATCACGTTCATGAGATTTCAATATCATTTTTACACGTTTTTTCGTAACGCCCATGGCATCTGAGCCCTTATAAATAATTTGGATTTTTGCTTTCCCATTTTGATCTAAAATATCTATATAATCTTCATCCACTTTAAGCGCAATATCCAGCGTTCCGTCTTGTATGTAGCTTTGAATTGAATCTTCTGAGACTTCTGAAATAATACTCATTTTTTCTGCCGATACAAAATCTTGATATAATTTTGGTGCAAATTCCTTCCCTACAAAATGAAATTTTAAGATTTTGTCTTCCGCTTTTTTGGATTGAACTGTTTGTACTTTATTAACCACAAACATAAGAGCTGGAACAAGTAATAAGGGGAAGACAACCATCATCATAATGGTCCGTCTATCTCTGAGGATATCTTTCAATTCTTTTTTAAAAATAATCCAAATTCTCATCTTACTTCCCCTCCACGCGATAAATAAATTCATCTTCAAAAGTGGGCTGAGTCATTTCTGATTTAAATTGATCTAATGTCCCATTAAAATATAATTTTCCGTTAAATATAATGGCGATGTCATCGCAGACTTGATTAATCTCTCCCATTCGATGGGTAGAAAATAAAACTGTTTTTCCTTCTGCTTTACAATCGCGAATCAAATCCATAATTGCACGAGATGTCATCACATCCAAACCAGAAGTGGGTTCATCAAAAACCATCACTTCAGGGTCATGAATAATCGTTCTAGCAATGGATGTTTTTTGCTTCATGCCTGTGCTCAATCGTGCGATGCGTCTATCAGCAAAATCGTGCATATCCAAGACATCAAATAATTTTTGGCGACGTGTTTTGAATTTAGCCTTATCCATCCCATGAAGCTCTGCCATATATTGAACCATTTCGTTCGGTGTTAAACGATCATACAAAGCCGTTTGCCCTGTCATAAATCCTATTTTCTCTCGCACTTTTTGATTGTCTTTCACCGTGTCAAATCCCGCAACTGCGATTGTTCCTTTTGTCGGCTTTAGCATAGTTGCTACCATCCGTAAAGTGGTGGTTTTTCCTGCGCCATTGGGACCAATCAATCCAAATATCTGACCTGGGTTACAGGTAAAACTAATATCATTCACCGCTTGAATTGATTTTTGATGGGCAAAGTCATCGCCCAATTCTCTTCGATGTTGGCGTGTAAGTTTGAATGCTTTGGATAAAGATTTTATTTCAATCATTGAATGAGCTCTTTTTGTGATTTGAAAGTAAGGCTAAATTTAACATTAATTCTTATCATGAAATTAAAAATCATATCTCTTTATATCCTCCTTTGCTCTATTTGGGGCACCACTTGGATTATACTAAAAATGAGTCTAAACGAGGGAACGCCTCCCTTTTTTGGCGTAGCAATTCGTTTTGTTTTTGCATCTATTATTTTGTGGGGTTTGCTTTTTTATCGAAAAGAAAAACTCCCTATGTCAAAAGAAGCTTGGGCGCTTTACCTCCAATTTGCCTTGCTTAATTTTGTGGTGTCTTATAGTCTCACTTATTGGGCAACTCAATTTGTTTACTCCAGCGTCTCCGCCATTATATGGGCTGGATTCCCCCTTGTCATAACGTTCATTTCTCATTTTATGCTCATCAATGAAAAACTCACTTGGAGCAAATTGGGAACAATTTTATTTGGGACTGCTGGTGTTTTACTGATGCTAAGCCAAGGAAAAGAATTGGGCGGAAACAATGTGGTGCTAGGCGTGAGTGCTTTGGGAATCGCAGTTTTAGTCGCCGCTTGGCCCAATGTTTATTTAAAAAAACATCATCACCTTTTATCTACAGTACAACTCAATGTGGTAAGCCAAAGCATCGCCGCCATTTTACTCATGTCCATCTCTATGATTTTTGAATCAGACAGGATTATGGTTTGGAGCTCCTTTAATATATTCGCCATTGTCTATCTCACTATTTTTGGCACCGTCATTACCTGGCTGATTTATGTTTGGCTATTCTCTCACCTTAGCATGCCACAAATATCTTATGTGGCTTTTTTTCCGCCAGTGATTGCAACTGTTCTGGGATGGATTTACTTGGACGAAGTCCTAACATTCATAGCCATTGTCGGCGCGGGTATGGTCATTGCGGGTGCCGTGTTTATTCATTGGCTTGCTCCTTCAAAACGTGGCGCATAAACCATAAATGTTACACTTATCTCAAATGGATTCTCCCATAGGAACATTGGGTATTGCCGAATCTGAAATTGGACTTAGACGCATTCTTTTCCAAAATGAATATCCATTTGAAACTTCCCTAAAAAAATATTATCCAAAGGAAGAAATAAACTTCGTCCAAACTCCGGCTAAGGAAATCCAAAACCAAATCATTGCTTATTTCAAAGGCGAGTTAAAATCTTTTTCCCTGGCGCTCGATTTAAAAGCTCCCCCATTTTTTAAACGGGCTTTGCTCGAAGTTTCGAAAATCCCTTTTGGGCAAACAGCTTCTTATAAGGAAATAGCAAAAAAATGTGGGAACCCAAAAGCGATGAGAGCCGTTGGATCTGCCAATGCCAATAATCCAATTCCCCTTGTGATTCCCTGCCATAGAGTTCTGAAACATGACGGTGGATTAGGTGGTTTTGGTGGCGGATTAGAGATAAAGAGATTTTTATTAACGCTAGAAAGACAATAAATTCCGATATGACACATACATTACTACAAAGTTTTAAAACCAAAATATTTGCTGGTATTGCGGCGTTAATTCCCCTTTACCTAACTTTTATTCTTTTAAAATTCTTATTGGATATTTTGAGCCAAATATCACTACCCATGCTCAAAAAATTCAGTTTAGATCAAATCCCCGGTCTTGGCATTCTACTGACCTTGGTGCTGATTTATTTCATTGGAGTGATTGTTACTAATTTTCTTGGTAAAAAAATATTTTCGCTGGGAGAAAAAATCCTAAAACGTGTGCCCTTTGTTAGTACAATTTATAGCACGCTCAAACAAATCACAGAAACATTTACAGGCAAAGCGTCTGATGCATTTCAAGGTGCCGTTTATATTCAGTATCCGCGAAAAGACCTTTGGACAATGGCTTTCATTTCTGGGAAATCAAATACAGAAAATGGAGAAACGTATTTTCATTTATTTGTTCCTACAACGCCGAATCCAACTTCTGGTTTTTTTCTAATGATTCCTGCCAAAGATACGGTTCCAACGGGCATGACGGTGGAAGAAGGTTTAAAAACCATTATATCTGGTGGCATGCTAGCCCCTGAAAAAAATCCCCTGCCTGATTCTAAATAGTTAGTTATTCATATGGCCATTTTGTGGATATTGTTTATTGGTGCTTATTTAGTAGGCTCATTCCCCACAAGTATTCTAGCGGGAAAACTACTCAAACAAATTGATATTCGAGAACACGGCAGTGGCAACGCTGGCGCAACAAATGTCTATCGGGTTCTGGGTTGGAAGCCAGCAATTATTGTTTTATTGATTGATGGGCTTAAAGGTTGGATAGCCGTGAAATGGATCGCAGTCGCTGGATTTGAATCTCAAGCTATTCCTGATTTAGGTGCACTTCAAATTCTTTGTGGAATTGGTGCAATTTTGGGGCATACCTATTCTATTTTTGCTCAATTTCGTGGTGGAAAAGGGATTGGCACTTTGGCTGGGGTTTTGATTGGTTTATTCCCTATTGCATTTCCCATGGCATTGGCTGTTTTTATCATGACGCTTATATCCACAGGTTTTGTATCTCTAAGTTCACTCCTAGCTGCCACTTCTCTTCCCATTATTCTTTTGGGAATCTTTCCTTTTTTTGATACAATTAATCCGCCATTATCTTTACTCGTTTTTAGCCTACTTATCCCGTGGTTTGTGATTTTTACTCATAGACATAATATTTCAAGACTCAAAGACGGAACCGAAGCACGATTTGATCGAGTAATGATTTTTAAAAAAAATTAAAAGCGTTGTCCCATGGCTAAATGGAAGGAAGATTCAATGAATTCTCCTTCATAAAAGGCCCAGCCATAATCTAAACGAAGGATCCCCATCATGGGGGCAGGAATACGAATTCCAAAGCCTATACCCAATAATGGATCTTTTTCTAATAAATGATTCAATTCCATTGCATTCATTCCAGCATCAAAAAATAAACCCAAATCCAAACCAAATTCACTTTTAAATTTTGTGGCATATTTTGGAATGATTGTTTGTCTCAATTCAATTGAACTTTGTAGCCAGTGATGCCCGAACCGATAATTTTGATTGCCCGATTGGTATAATTCTCTTGAGGGCATTTTCCATCCTCTTACAGAATAACTTCCACCGAGATAATCCAACCAAATCTCTTCATCATCGCCAAAGCTAATTTGATTCGCCAGATTTAATCCAAGGGCCAACTTCTTTTCCCCTGGAATGAGTGAATGAAAAACACTAAATGATTGATTCCATACCAAACGATTTTCTTGTCCATTTCTATGGTCAATTTGATAATAAATCGTATTTATTGCCTTAATACCTTTGCTAGGGTTGGAATAAATATCTCGAGAGTCATATCCAAGTGAAGCAATAAGACTTAAGTATTTGTACGATATTAAACTTGCATTGTTTTCAAATGATTTTTTTTCAAATTCAATCTTAGAAGACGCCCGTATATATTTTCCATAATATCGCCCCACAGAGATACCCAATGAGGCTATTTTTTTTTTATAATCTAAGAATAAGTGATTATTCATACTTTTCCCAATCTCTATTTCTGTAGAAACATGATTCCCAAAAATCCAAGGATCAGAGAATGATATTCCGTATGTATTTTGTCCGCCTAAACTCCCGCCAAGACTAAGGGTTTGATTGCGACCCCGAAAATTTTTTATAATATATCCACCAGAAACGGACCAACCGTATTCTTCTGAATACATAGGCATTGCCCCTTTCATGTTATTCCAGGATTCAATTATCATAAATTGTAAACGAACAGAACCATCTTCTAAAGGGACAATTTGCCATTTGATTTCACTGAAAAGCCCTAAATTATCCAAGCGATCTCTGTCTGCAACAACTAACGCACTATCTAATTGTGTATTTTTGGTCTGCTCTACTTCTCGCATGACGATATATGGTTTTGTTTTTTTTAAACCCATAAATTGGATTTCCGAAACAATTTGACCCCATAAATTTGTAGATATATGTAGTGCAAATAAAAAAAGGCCAACGGGCCTTCTGTTATAAAAATATTTTATCACCTTTATTAAAACCTAGAGGTCAATTCCATCCATCATTAAACGCTTTTTATATTCTATCCCCTCTTCACTGTAAACATCATCAATGGCTTTTTCTAACAGCCCTTTTATTTTTAACCCTGTCATTTCTATTTGAAGGGTTCTTTCATCTAGTTTTCGAATTCTGAGTCCAGATATATCATTGGCATAAGTATGCCAAACACCATCAAATTCTTTTGGAGTGCCATATTCCATGAGGACTTTAAATTTAATAATATCATCCGATGTTAATTTTGGGAACCCTTCATCTATCAGTTTTATTTTTTTCGTAATTTTTTCTAAGATAAAGTGTGAATCACTACTGTTAGTAGCACTATAAATAAAGTCTACATTTATGAAAGACAGTGTAATTTGTTCAAAAGTAAGACGCGCAGGGTAATCGAAAGTAACAGACGCTCTTTTAATCGGTAAGACAATTCCCGCTTTTGTTGTTTTTCTTTCATCTTGATAAACAACCTGAATCGTAGAATCCGGAATGATAGAAATCGCCGCAGGGAGATTTGTACCCCAACTTGCAAGCAATTCATCTCTATAAACCCAACCATTCGGAAGCGCCTTCACAGGAATAACTTCCTTGCTTTCTTGGCTTACAGCAAGTGTTTTATTTTTATTTAACCATTGTGCCTCAGGTGAAGGGTTATCTGCTCCTTTTATTTTGGGAACTGTAACCATTACCATGACAATGATAAGTAATATTTTTTGATTCATAAAATATCTAAGCTCTATTGAGTCGTGGAATATACAAAGCTAAATTAAAAGTATAAATAAAAAAGGCTCCCAAATGAGAGCCTTTTTTAGATTAACGGATTTATTATTTACGACCGCGAGCCATTGGCGAACGGGAAACATCTCCATTTTTATCAATATAGTAAAGGTAACCGCTTTCACGTGTAACGCCAGCTTTTGCAACTTCTTCTGCATTACCACCGCCTTTACCAGCGCGAGCCATTTGAGAACGCCATACATTCCCATTTTTTCCGAGATAGTATAAGTATCCTTTTTCTTTGCTTACGCCAACTTGTTTTACTGTTTCAGCCATTTAAGACCTCCCTTTTATTACGTTTTTGTGGTTTATCGAGAGAAAATCAATTCTCTCTCCTTAATAGAGTGTACTGCATTAATTTTGATAAAGTCAAGTATTTTCTCGAGGAGAGCTCGAGGAGAGTTTTTGACTGTTTTTTTTTGTCATTCAATAAAAATATTTTGGTAAATTTATGAAGCTAATTTGTGGAATTTTTCTTCATTTTTTCCTGTTTTTTATGCCCCGGTAGCTCAGCTGGATAGAGCATCTGCCTTCTAAGCAGAGGGTCACAGGTTCGAGTCCTGTCCGGGGTACTTCCCCCCTAAATCTTAATTTATAACAATTGATACGCCTCTCCAATTGTGCGTAAATTCAGAATATAAGATGAACTTATCCATTATGGTTTCGTTATGGCAAAAATAAAAGGACATATTACAATAAAAACAGAAAATTGCAAGGGATGCGATCTCTGTGTCGAAGAATGCCCTCAAGATTCCTTAGAACTTTCAAGCTCGCTCAATAGTGCTGGATATCCCTATGCTGTTCTGATTCAAGATAATTGTACTGGATGCACCAATTGTGCTTTAGTTTGTCCTGAAGCTATCATTACCGTTTTTCGCGAAGGAAAGAAAAAACCGATTGCAGTCATCTCAAACGTAACAGAAAATATGACGGTTGAGGTCAACCAATGAGTGAAAAATTTCTCATGAAAGGAAATGAAGCCCTAGCTGAGGCGGCTATTCGGGCGGGGTTAAAAGGTTATTTTGGCTATCCTATCACACCGCAATCAGAATTATTGGAATATTTATCCACTCATTTAAATAATCGAGGGGGGACTTTTCTCCAAGCTGAAAGCGAATTGGCTGCCATCAATATGGTTTATGGTTCCGCTGGAACAGGTGTCCGCACCATGACAAGCACAAGTAGTCCCGGTTTTAGCCTCATGCAAGAGGGTGTTTCTTATATTGCTTGCGCTGAACTTCCATGTCTTCTGGTCAATGTTGTTCGTGGTGGTCCGGGTCTTGGAACTATCCAGCCTTCTCAGGCTGATTATTTTCAAGCGGTTAAGGGAGGTGGGCATGGCGATTATAAAATGATCGTTCTTGCGCCAGGAAGTGTCCAGGAAATGGCTGACTTTGTTTATCTAGGATTTGATTTAGCCGATCAATATTTAATGCCCGTTCTCATATTAACAGATGGCGCTTTAGGGCAAATGATGGAACCCGTATCTTTTCCTGATTACGATATTGAAAAAAATAAAGTAGATCATTCCCATTGGGCAACGATGGGAAAAAAGAAAGGACATGAGCGCCATGTCATCACATCTCTTCATATTGAAGCTGAAAAAATGGAAGACATTAATATCCATCTACAAAAAAAATATAAATCTATCCAAGAGAATGAAGTGCGTTATGAAACGATAAATGTGGATGATGCAGATATCGTAATTGTTGCGTTTGGTCTGGCTGCGCGCGTTGCACATAAAGCAATGGAAATCGCCAATGAAGCAGGATTAAAAGTAGGGCTCATTCGCCCCATTACGCTCTTCCCATTTCCAACAGATTATATTATCGCTACGTCACAAAATGCTAAAAAAATGCTTGTGGTTGAAATGAATGCAGGACAAATGCTTGAAGATGTGCGTTTAGCCGTTAACGGGAAAATTCCTGTTGAATTTTATGGTAGAATGGGTGGCGTAATTCCACAGCCATCAGAAATTGTAGAAAAATTAAAATCCATAAAAAATCCCTAATAATGTCTGGCACTTCTCAAAAAGATTTACCCATTCAATGTGAAAACCTTGATCAAATGAAGCAGGTCTGGACCCGGCCTGATACCTTAATCGATTGCAAATTGCATTATTGCCCAGGGTGTGGACATTCAGTCGTTCATCGACTTATCATGGAAGTCATCCAAGAATTAAACATTCAGGGCGAAACCATTGGTGTTGCACCGGTAGGATGTTCTGTTTTCGCATATCAATATATGGATATTGATATGCAAGAAGCCGCTCATGGCCGCGCAACGGCTGTCGCAACTGGTATTAAACGGGTTCGGCCAGATCGAATCGTATTTACGTATCAAGGGGATGGCGATTTAGCAGCGATTGGCACGGCTGAGACCATCCACACCATCAATCGAGGTGAAAATATTGTCATCATCTTTGTGAATAATGGTATCTATGGGATGACGGGCGGACAAATGGCTCCTACAACTTTGCCTGGATTTGTTACATCCACATCACCAAATGGTCGAGACACCAAAACAATGGGACACCCCTTAAAAATCGCGGAAATGATTTCTGTCCTACCTGGTGCTTATTATGTAACCCGGCAAGCTGTCCATTCTGCAAAGACCGTTCGTAAAACAAAAAAATCTATACAAAAAGCATTTCAATATCAGTTGGATGGAAAAGGTGGGACGAGCTTTATAGAAATAGTCTCTAATTGCCCTTCTGGTTGGAAAATGACGCCTGTTGAATCCAATCAATTTTTGGATGATGAAGTTTTTTCCTTCTATGAATTGGGTGATTTAAAACTACCAGCGAAGGAAAACTGAATGAATCAAGAAATAGTCATTGCTGGCTTTGGGGGGCAGGGTGTGCTAAGTATGGGCATGACTCTCGCCTATGCGGGCATGGTGGAAGATAAAGAAGTCGCCTGGATGCCAAGTTATGGTCCAGAGATGCGCGGCGGAACCGCCAACTGTATTGTGATTTTATCAGACAGCAAAATTAGTTCCCCTATCATCAATGCATTTGATACAGGGATAATTTTGAATCAACCTTCTATGGAAAAATTTGAATCCTGGATTAAACCTGAAGGTCAAATTTTATTTGAAGCATCTACCATTCTTTCATCACCAAGTCGATTAGATGTCAAAAATTATAAAATAGCAGCAAATGCCAAAGCACAAGAAATGGAAAATAAAAAAGTGATGAATATGATTTTTCTTGGTGCTTTTCTTGAACTCAATCCAATTTTAAAAGATGAATCGATTATGACCGCTTTAAAAAAGGTGCTCCCTGAAAGACATCATCATTTGATTCCTATAAATCGAGAAGCGTTGCAAATGGGAAAATACTTAGTCAGCGAATCGGTTCCAAACTAAAGGAGACAGTTATGGATTTAAAAAAATTGCCCGAACTAAATACAGTCGAAGCCATTTTTGAATATGCCATGAATGAAGAAAAAGATGCATCTCGCTTTTATCTTGAGGCAGCAAAAAACGCCGATGATTTAGAATTAAAACAGTTCCTTGTTGGCCTCGCCAAAATGGAAGATCACCATTACCAAGTCCTAAAGAATAAATTGGATGAATCTAAAGCAAATCATTTTTGTATAGACGGTATCCTCTCTTCTTTTCACGAAGAACTACCCGCCTAAAGGATAATATTTTCTTTATTTTAACGATAAATCCTGGTTCAACCTCTACGGAATTTGGTGTTTTTGAAAACACAAATTGCTTGTGGAAAAAAGTAATTGAACACAACACTGAAGAAAGTTCCAAACCACTCATAAACCAGTTATCATCTCGTCTATCAACGCTTACTGAATTCCTACCAAAAGAACCAAAAATTGATGCGATTGCCGCACGGGGTGGCCCTCTAAAACCACTTGTCGGAGGAGCTTATTTAGTCAATGATACAATGGTAAATGATTATCAAAATGGAAGTTATTCAAATCATGCATCAAATTTAGGCGCCTTAATGGCTTTTAAAATTGCCAATCAATTCAAAATACCTGCTTATATTGTAGATCCGGTCACCACCGATGAATTTATTCCCGAAGCGCGCATATCAGGGGTTCCTGGCATCACAAGAAAAAGTCGTAGCCATGCGCTCAATATTAAATTTTGTGTCCGAAAAGCATCAGAAGAATTAAATATCAATGCGAAACAATCTCAATTTGTTGTGGCTCACCTTGGCTCGGGATTTTCCATTGCTGCCGTAAAACATACAAAAATCATTGATGTAAATGACGCATTATTGGGAATGGGACCTTTTTCCATCGAACGAGCCGGTGCCCTTCCGCTTTCTGGTATTTTAGATTTTGTGTTTACAGATAATAAATCAAAAGAAGAACTAGAATATATATTTTCGAAAAAAAGTGGATTTTCAGGATTGTTGGGGAATCGTGATTTACGTTCAGTTGAAAAACGCTTAAATGAGTCCGAAGTGAAAAATATATATCAAGCCATGATTTATCAAATCGCAAAAGAAATCGGAAGTGCGTATGCTGTTTTGGATGGTGCTGTGGATGGCCTCATTCTAACAGGAGGATTAACGCATTCAAATATATTTTGTGATGCACTTAGAAAGAAAACATCTTTTATCCAGCAGGCGATGATTTATCCTGGCTCCTTTGAACTTGAGGCACTCGTTGCGGGCGTTCTTCCCATTTTAAATCAAAAAGAGAAAGCAAAAATTTATAAATGATACATTCATTTCAAGCATTGATTGCTTCCATTAAAGGTGAAGAACCTAAACGATTGGCAATCGTCAATCCTAAACAAAAATATCTTTTTGAATTGATAAATGATGCAGAAAAAATGGGCTGGATTGAGCCTGTTATTTATCAAAATGATTCCCCAGAAGAAGCGGCTAAATCAGCGGTGATTGATACAGCAAATGGAGAAAACGATTTCCTTATGAAAGGAGACATCAAAACAGCGACCCTTTTGAAAATAGTATTAGATAAATCCTTGGGATTAAATATTGATCAAACTTTAACCCATATTGCTGTTGTGGAATCTCCAAAATATCATAAGCTTATGCTTTTCACGGATGGTGGTATTCATCCCATTTTATATCCAGAAATTATTCATTCCATGATCGAGAATGGACTAACCCTTTGCACGTCCTTTGGAAATCTCCATCCAAATATTGCCCTATTATCTTTGGTCGAAAAGGTAACAGACAAAATTCCAGAAACTATTTTAGCCGATGAAACCGTTCGGCACTTTTCCCAGGATAAACGAATGAACATTGAAGGTCCCATCGCTTTGGATGTAGCCTTATCTAAAATGGCTAGCAAAGCAAAAGGAATAAACTCATCCATCGCAGGAGAAACTGATCTTTTTGTAGGACCTTCCATTACGACAACAAACTTTGTGGTAAAAGCATTAATGAGCATTGGACAATCAAAAGGTGGAGGGATTATTATAGGTGCGAAAGTACCAATTGTCCTTTTATCTCGTTCTGACTCTAAAAAAAGCAAACTTCATTCAATGGCCCTTGGGCTCAATTTACTAAAAGGAAAAACATAAATGGATATACACAATAAACGTATTCTGCTCTTAGGCGGATATGGTCTAGTTGGAACAGCAATTATCAGAAAATTATTTACACATGAGCCTAAAGAGATTATCATTTTATCTTTATTTGAAGAAGAAGCAAGGTCAGCTTGCGAACTTTTGTTACCCGAAGCAAATGCGACAAAACTGACGCCAGAATGGGGAAACATGTTTATCAGAGAATCTCTTAAAAATAATTCTCGAAATGAAATTTTAGGCAATTCAAAATATCGACAACAGCTCATGCATGATGTGATGGATCCGTTTGATTCGGAGATGCTCTCTTCTTCTACACTCGATGTCCTGATTTCAAAACACAAACCTCATATCATCATTGATTCCGTTAATTCGGCAACGGGTTTAGCGTATCAAGATATTTATAATGGATATTATTCACTGAATTATGAATTGGAAAATGCAAAGTCAAAAAATGAATTGACCGATTCACTCGTAGATGAAATTGAAAAAATGCTCACTACGCTTTATGTACCTCAAATCATCCGCCATATTCAAATTCTGCACCAAAGTATGGTTAACAACAAAACGGGCGTTTATATTAAAGTAGGAACGACTGGAACTGGTGGAATGGGTTTAAATATTCCTTACACTCATAGTGAAGAACAACCTTCTCGGGTTTTGTTAAGTAAAACATCATTAGCTGGCGCCCACACTTTACTTCTCTTTCTCATGGGGAGAACGCCAAATGGTCCTATTTGTAAAGAAATAAAACCGGCAGCCGCAATCGCATGGAAAGGCATTGAATATGGAGAAGTCAAAAAACATGGAAAGCCAATTCGGCTTTATGATTGCCCTATTGAAGGGGCGGAATTCTTAAGTGAATCTTTTTCGTTTTCAGGAAATGAAAACTGGAATGATACGGGAGAATCTCTAAAATCTGTATTTATTGACACAGGTGAAAATGGGATTTTTTCTCGAGGAGAATTTGAAACTATCACGGCAGCTGGACAGATGGAATTTGTAACTCCAGAGGAGATTGCAGACAATATCATATTTGAGATATTGGGCGATAGCACCGGTCATGATATTATCAATGCGTTGGATAATTCGATTATGGGTCCTACCTATCGAGCGGGATATATGCGCCATTTTGCTTTAGAAAAAATGGATGAACTGATGGAACAACATGATTCTGAAAGTATTGCTTTCGAAATTTTAGGTCCACCTCGTTTATCAAAGCTACTCTTTGAAGCACATTTATTGAAAAAAATATGTGGAGATTTATCCTGTATTATCACGCATGGATTAGATGAACTCTGTCAAAAAGCTGAAAACTATATTGCAGAACATCCTGGCCTCCGTTCTCAAATGATCTCCGTTGGATTGCCTATTTTAATGAGAGATGGAAAACAAATTCTCCGTGGCCCAATTGTGAAGATACCAGCTCAATTGGGACGAAATATACTTCGCATCAACAAAGAAAAAATCGATGAGTGGGCTTATGCAGGTTGGATAGATTTACGAAAAGAGAATATAGCATTGTGGCAATCTCGGATTGAAAATATTTTAAATTTTATCCAAGATTTACCCAAAGAAGATACAAGCTCTCATTACCATCATGGACACCAATATTGGCAAGGAAAAGACTCGCTCGAAATCGGAAAGTTGGCGGCATGGATTTTCAATCATGAAGATAAAGGCTTAAGAATAAAAAGTTAGAGCGCATAATAAAACATAATAAAAAAGCCTCATATTGCTATGAGGCTTTTTTATATAATCATGAATTAGTATTATTTAACGATTTCTAATAATTCTACTTCAAAAACAAGTGTGCTATTTGCTGGAATTTTTGGACTTGGACGTGGCCCATAAGCCAAGCTTGAAGGAATAAAAAATTCATACTTTGCTCCCACTTTCATGAGTTGAATTCCTTCTTGCCACCCTTTAATCACGCCATTAACGCGAAAAGTTGCTGGTTCGCCTCTTCCATAAGAACTATCAAATTCTGTCCCATCAATTAATGTTCCTTTATAGTGAACTTTCACCTGATCGGAAGCGGTTGGAGAATCTCCATCGCCTTCATTAATCACGCGATACTGAAGACCGGTTGGCGTTTCAGTTACACCAGGATTTGCTTTATTACTTTCTAAAAATTCTTTTCCTTCCGTCACGTTTTTTTCAGCTCTTTCTTCCTGTTGTTTACGTAAACTTTGTTGAAGGTTCCGAATCGTTTGGTCTCGTTCTGCTTTTGTTAATAAAGCATCTTTCCCCTCGTTCGCATGTTTAAATCCAGTCATAAAAGCATCATAACTTACTTCTATTGATTCTCTTTTAAAATTTTCACCAATATCCATACCTAAAGTATAGCTTAGTGAGTCAGATTCACTTTGTAGGGATGTAACGTCTTGAGCTGTTCCACCGCCACAATTCATAACAAGACTTCCCATTAGAAGGCTCATCAATACTTTTAATCTCATTTTATTTCCTTTATTGTTTTCGTTGATTTGAAAAAGTCACCATGACATTTAATCTTGAGAACTAACCCAAAATTTAGATGGCGAAATTAAGCATCTTTCTGGCTCATGTCATATAAAAGAAGCCCTACTCCAAGTGAAATTGCCACTAAGGCCAAACCTAAAATTGGATGACCTGCGATAAATGAAAATATTGCACCTATAAATTGAATGGCGACAATGGCCAATCCTCCAAATATTAAATACCAAGCGATTTGTTTTGTTTGCATTTTAAACTCCTATTACTCCTGTTTTCTTTGTTCAATAATCATTTTATATACCCTAATTTTAAGCATCAATCTAATGACAGTGCGACTTAAAACTTTGATTATTTCATGAATCCTACGCAGCATTTCTCAATTCGTTCCGCAAAGGGCGGTTATGACCATAATTTTTCTTACTTGGTCACATGCTTGGAAACAGGAGAACAATGTTTAATTGATCCTGCATTACCGCCTGAGACCTTTGATAAATATATTTCAAGTGCTTTGACCAAAATCATCATTACCCACACGCATGGAGATCATATTGCATATCTCAATGCCTATCAAGATATGAATCCACAACCAAAAATCATTTGTCATCCTTTGGGCAAAGATAAATTTCAATCATTCAAGATACATCCTGTGCAAAATGAAGAAAAAGTCACAATAGGGAACTTAGCCTTCAAAATTCTCCATACGCCTGGACACTATCCCGATTCAATCTGTATTTTATTGGAAAATATTTTATTCACAGGAGATACTTTATTTGTAGGCAGAACGGGACGTGTCGTAAGTTCGGGGAGTAACATTCAAGATTTATATCACTCTGTTTATGATACAATTTTGAATCTACCTCAGAAAACAATCATTTATCCTGGACATGATTATGGTGACAAAAGCACCATCTCTTTGGATGAAAACATAAAAATAAGCCCGTTGCTTCAAGCGATAGATGAAAATGATTTTATCAGTAAAATGAATACATACGAGCAAAACCGATAAAAAGAGCCTTAATGAGTTTATCATGAAATTATTTCTTTCTCTCTCAATCCTCATCCTATTTACTTTTTCTTGCAATAACATAAATTCTGAATGTAGCGATTGTGGTGGAGGCATTCTTGATGGATTCATTTATAAAACCGTTACTTTGGATGATATTGGAAAACTCACAGAAATAAATCTAACTGCAAGTGCCGGAGCCTGTATTCGTGCAAAATTAGATTCAGAGGGTTTTATTGAAGCTGCCCTTGTTGATGATTGTTGTTGTTCCCAATATGAATAAATTTTAAGAATGGCGAAACAATATGCTATTATTGCTCTTCACGGCTGGACAGGCGATGCTTCATCCATGCTTCCTGTTTCAAAATCAATTGGAATGAAAAGCATGGAATGGTTTTTCCCTGAGGGACCTTATGATGCGGAACCCTTTGGGAAATCTTGGTATGGTGGTAGCCATGAATCTGGTTGGGAAGTTAAAAAATCATTCCAAATTCTGGATGAACTTCTTTCAAAAATACTAGAGAACTATCTTCCAAACCAAATTATATTTTTGGGGTTTTCTCAAGGCGCTGTTTTTACATTTCATTATGTTTCTGACAATATGCAATCATTTGGAGCTGCCATTCCTATCGCTGGGTTCGTGCCGGAGGAACGTCATTTTAATCAAGCAAATTTTAAAAAGAAAAATGATACTCCATTTTTATTGCTTCACGGAGAGGAGGATGAAATTGTGAAACCGCAAGGCAGCAAAGATATGCAAAAAGTATTGGAAAAGGCCGGTTATGCTTCAAATCTAATATATTATAAGGGAGGACATAAAATTCCCTTATCTGCCATCAAGCATATCAAGAATTTTATCCTAAATGAACGTTAATCGCCTTTCATTCCAAAATCAATATCAAAAGAAACAAATCCAAAACCCTTACTCGAATTCTATTCTTTAACGGCCTCTTTTTTCATTTTGATTCTTCACTTGGACTAAATTTCAATGAAGCAGAATTGACACAATGACGTAAGCCTGTTGGTTTAGGTCCATCATTAAAAACATGTCCCAAATGACCTCCGCAATTTGCACACGTGATTTCTGTTCGACGCATGCCAAATGAATTATCTTCGAATTCATCAATTTTCCCTGTGATGCCATCAGAAAAAGCAGGCCAACCACAGCCTGAATTATATTTGGTTTCTGAAGTATATAATGTGTCTCCACATCCAACACAGAGATAAACCCCTGCTTCAAAATGTTCATCATACTTTCCAGAAAAAGCCCGTTCTGTCCCTTTCTCTCGAAGAATTTGGTAGACTTCTGTTGATAATTCTTTTTGCCACTCTGCTTCTGTTTTGTTTCCAGTATTTTCTTTGGACATCATGGTTCCTTCCTGTTTTGATTGGGAAATCCCAAAACTAAGAATACTCATTAATATTATCAGGATGATTCCTGCTCTTTGAAAACCCTTTGCTCTAATCATTTTGATTTGTAATAATTTAAAACGGATGATGCAGCAAGCCCAATAGAAATGAAATAAAGAATGCCTGATAATTCATCGGGCATATCAATTGCTTGATCTAAAATTATAACCAAGCTCGCAGCAAAGCCCATGGCTATAATCAAGGTAAATCCTCTTTTCATGCTTTGCTGGGAAGTCCAATAATATATACTGCAAATCCCAGTCCGAGCAAATCGGCGATTAAATCTCTTCGGCTAAAAAAGCCCTTTGGTTTATTTCTATCATATAATTCTTTTCCCACGCCTGCTATTAGACTAACCGAAGAAGAAATGATGATTGCCTCATTTTTTGGCATGGCCATTTTATTAACTAAAACATATTGAGTACTCAGACTTATTAAACAAGCAAATGTGAAATGTTGCACTTTATCAAAAGCAAACCACGGATCTTTTGGCTTTTCTTCCTTCACTGGTGAAGCAAGAAGAAGGCTTAATCCCAAAGTAATAAAGAGTAAAACCTTTCTCAAATATGCGTTGACCATACTACCAAATAAAAATAGAGAATGACGCCCACAAAGATCACTATAAGTCCTCGAAGTAATAATTTTTCAATCATGGTTAAATTTACCAGTTTTTAAACAATACTTGAAACCGCCATAGGCAAGTATTAATCCAAATATTGAGTCTAAAATAAAATGTTGTTTTGTGAGGAAGGTTGCAAAGAATATTGAAAAGCCAATTACATATATGATCCATTTTTGCTTTGGATGTTCATGTGCAAAAACCCACATAAAAAAACAGGAAATAGTTACATGCATAGATGGAAAATAATTTTGATCCCAACCTTCTACTAACAAAATTGAATACATGCCATTCAGGGGATTTGAAATGATACTGTTCCACAATGAATCAACGCTTACGGGCCAAAAAATAAAAAAACCGTAACATATTCCGGTCAATATCATGCTCATTTGTGTAACTGAACGTAACTGAGTTTCACTTTTAATGAGGATTGGTGGCAAGAGCAAACCTATATAATGTAAATAATAAGGAATTATCATGAACCAAAAAAATGGAATAAACTGATCTAAAAAATATAGACTTTTTGGAGAAGGGATGGGTTCAATCGATTCTAAAATTATAAAATATCCAATAATCATTACCCAAAAAGGTAAAATGATTTTGAAGCGCCTAGACAGTTTTGATTTGATATTTTTTCCCATAAAAAAAGGGTAACAATGTTACCCTTTTTTTAGACATTTATGTAAAAATTATGCTTTTGCGCAACAGGGTTTTTTGCAGCTCGATCCACATTTTTCAGTCTTTGAAAAAGACTTTGATTTTGAACAATCTGATGTAGTTTTAGATGCACATTTACTTTGGTCAGCATGCCCTTTTTTCTCGCATGACTTCTCTGAAAAATGTTTTCCTTTTGAATCACATTGTTTTTTAGAGGATGCTTCTTTTTTATCACAGCCTTTTGCAAAAGCGTGTTTACCTTCCGAGCTACATTTTTTATGTCCCTCTTCAGCTTTTTTATCACAGCCTGCTTTTGCGCTCTTTTCACATTGAGCTGACTTATCTTTTGTTGTTTCCGTTGGTTGGTTCATTGCGCTTATAACGACAATACCAAGTATCCCAACCAGTACGCTTGTAATTAGTTTCTTCATTTTATTTCCTTTTTGTTAAAATTTGAACCCACGAATGTAAGAGAAGAAATAGAATCTAGCAATAATCTATTTTAATGATATTTTTTCCATTTTTTGCTTAACACTTTGGAAAAGCGCCTCTTCAAATGCTTCATTCGTTTTATAATATGTACCAAATATCGCTTCCCACAGCACTTTATCTTCCATACAAAAATAAAAGAAAACCTCATCATGCCAAGATGAAAAGTGTTCATATACATTTTTGAAAATCTTTTCTTTGATTCCAAAAGGGAAGGATAATTTCCCCGATGCCTCCGCTAAAGGCATTTGAAGTGTTTTACTCTGAAATCCGGCTTCACGAATGCGCTTAATAACAGATTTAATAAATGTCAAAGTCCCCATTGATATCATGGCAATTTCGTCAGATGCAAAAGTCGAAGTTATTTTTCTAACAATATCTTCATACCCTTTTTTCCAACCGTCATAATAAAAAATGGGATGAAAATGAAAGCCCACAATCACACCCTTATCTGCAAGTTTCCGTGCTGATGAAATGCGCTGTTCTAATGAAGCTGTCCCGTGTTCCTCTTGCTCAATAATCACCTGCGGATTGAGAGACCAACACACAAAGATATTTTGAGGCACTTCTACATCAAGCAAATGAGAAATGTTTTTTGTTTTAGTCTTGAATTCAAAAATGATATTGGGATGCTTTCGTGCAAAATCTAATTGAGCATCGATAATACCATCATTATTTCCAAAAGCCAAGGAATCAGAAGATTGCCCTGAACCAATATGGTAATTTTTTTCTGGATCTAAGCTAATCTTTGACAATTTTTCTTTCAAATTGCCATCTATAGAAATATCTCCATCCTGATAAAATGTTTGGATACTGCAATAAGAGCATCCCAGACCACACCCCTGCACCGCATCCACAGTCATCAAATTGCAACAGACTGTTTTTTCTGAAGCAACGGGACACATGCCCAAAACTTCATTTTCATCCGAATGATTTGTTACTTTTCGAATCGCATCTTTGGCGCGGGATGAGGGTAAATCATAACGTGTTTCATCAGTTTTCAAAGATTGCCAATGAGATTTTAACGCATGGAACTGTGCTTTATTTCCTGTGGATTTCCTGTCGATGTCTATCCATTTCCTTTGAAGATCTTCTCCCCACATCGATAAATCAATGATGATTTCAATACTTTGTCTAATTTCTTGGAAAGTAAGTTTTTCTTCATAAGCCATCTCTTTTAGATAGGATTGATTGTCAAAACCCAGGCTCCGAAATAGAGCATCTTTTTGAAACGGTGCGAGTCGATCTTTTTTTTGTTTTGATGAAATTGACATATTATTAAGAATGATTGGAAGGACAAAGGGGCGCCAAAATACAATCGCTACACTGGGGTCTTCTTGCGATGCAAATAGCCCGTCCATGGTCAATGACCATGTGTGTCAGTTTTACCCATTTTTCTTCTGGGAATAAATCCATAGCGACAAGTTCTATCTTTTGGGGATCTTTTGTTTCCACGAATCCCAGAAGATTCATGATGCGAACCATGTGGGTATCAATGACCATTGACGGGACATTAAAGCATTGCCCCAATACACAATTCGCTGTTTTTCTCCCCACACCCGGAAGACGAATTAAGGCATCCATGGTATTGGGCACTTCCCCATTATATTCATTCAGAATCGTTAAGGATGCGCCTTGAATGCTTTTGGCTTTTTGATTGTGGTATCCGCAAGAATGAATATCTTTGGATAATTCTGACAAATTCGAATGGGCAAAAGATTGAACTGTGGGATATTTTTTAAATAGATTTGGCGTGACTTGATTTACACGATGATCTGTGCATTGAGCGGAAAGAATGGTGGCAATGAGCAATTCATGATGAGACTGATAATGCAGGGAGCATTTAGCATCAGGATATTCTTTTTGGAGTAAAGTTAAAATATTTTCTGCGCGCGATTTTACCTTTTCCTTGGAATCCATCAGTCCAATAATTCTTTCACAAGGGATGGCATATTTTTTACCAAAGATGAGCGTGGTAATATGATTTCGCACCCCACTTTTTTGATTTTATTTTGATCTTTTTGATTGACCCGATTCATAAAACCAACCACTTTTAAATCATGTCTTTTCAATTCTGCGATCAAACCAACGGAGGAAAAATATGGATCATCTAAATCTACAATCGCCATTTTTGCTGAATCTTTAAACTCGTTTGGATCTGTGTTTTCATCTGTAAACAATAGGGATTGACCCAAGTCTGTAAATACCTCGGACAATTTTGTGCCCAATTCAAAATCTCTTACGAATAATAAAATATCTGCCATTTATTTCTCCAATGATGGAACAATGTCCCAGTGAAATGATTGATTGGATTCCAGTTTTTGATATTCTACTTCTATGTTTTTTAAACTATTCTTTAAAGAAGTGATATCAATTCCCCTGCAAAGCCCGTTGAACTTATCAAATTTTTTCTGACATTTCTTTAATAGACTTTTCGCCCCAATAAGATTGTTGTTGGACAAATGGACAAAACTAACGGACAATTGTATGAGACCTTGAATCAAATCTCGATCTACAAGATAAAAATCACTCCACATTTCTTCCCACGCTTCATGGGCATCAAAATAATGACCATTTTGGTATGCGCTTAGTCCCTTTTCAAAAAGAGATTCAATCTGCTCTTGCTCACCCACTAATGACAATTTCCTTGTCCAGTGAAAAATGCTTCCCTTCTTGTTTGAGTGTTCCCGCTTGTACCTTTTGGTCATGCTCAAAAAATATAATCCAATTTTCATCAAGCATTTTGGGTAAAAGCTTTGCTTTTTCGTCCACAGTCAAAACGGGATCAATGTCGTATGCCATAATCCAAGGAATAGGAATATGCGCTGAACTTGGAATAATATCTGCGCCATAAAATAGAGTTTGAGTTCCATCAGAAATGATGGGATGGAGCATCCCTTTTGTATGCCCATGAGTCAAAATAAAATCAATTCCCTCAAGAAAAGGAGAGGTTCCATCTACAATTTGAATCATGCCATTTTCTTCCAATACTTTCCAATCCTGCTCCATAAAACTACCTTGATCTTTTTGGGATGGATGTTTCGCCAAATCGAGATTCTCTTTTGGCATCCAATATTTCGCATTCGGAAAAGTTGGGACAATTTTTCCATCTTCCCATTTTGTATTTCCCCCAACATGATCAAAATGAAGATGAGTGCAAATCACATCCGTAATTTCATTGGAGCTAATACCCAAGTTCCCCAAACCTGATTCCATATTATATCGATCTGTTTTGATATTATAAATATGCTTGAGTTTTTCGCTCCATTTTGTGCCATTCCCTGTATCTACAAGAATTTTTTTATTGTCGCTAATTAAGAGTAAAGAGCGAGTAACCATTGGAATTCTATTTTGCGAATCGGCAGGAATTTTCTTTTCCCAAAGTGGTTTAGGAATAATGCCAAACATAGCGCCACCATCCAAACCAAATTCACTTGTTTCTATACTATGGCATTCAAATTGTCCGATTTTTAACATAAAGCCTCAATTCCGCCTCCAAGTAAAGGAAGCATTTGGGGGTCACATTTTTTTCCGATTGCTCTTAGCGATTCCAGAGAAATAATTTTTTCTGACTTTTCTTTCACAGATAAATCCATTTCTAATATTTTTTCACTCAATTCAATAAAGTGTCGTCCCCACTGTTTTGGCCCATTACAAATCCAATGATTCGTAATGGGCGTAATTTCATTTTCGGTCTCAAAATTATTCCGTTTTAAATAATAGGAAATATCCGTTCGAAATTGTTTAATTCTCACAAAATCTCCTTCCCAAAATCGGAGCATTATTGAAAATTGGTCCCACAATTTAACTTGATTATTTTTTAGAATTGAGAAAGTATAATCAGATATTTTTACATGCTCCGTATTAATTCGTTCTCGAAATTCTATCCCTTTTGCTTGATGAATCATGCAAGATAAATACGCCCAAAGATTATCTTTATTTCCTTGAAATGAAAAGGCACGCATGGTATGAAAAACAAATAAAGCAAATTGGGGGATATTATGAAGCAAAACTTCACTCACAACTTCTAAAAGACTGAGAGAACGATCTGAAGCCAAAAATAATTGTGCGGATAAAACATGAACAGATTTGTTTCCATCACACAAAGCATTTTGTAAATCACTGATAAAAACACTGGAAGCAAATCCTTCTTTTCGTTCCTTTTCTAAAATAGCCAGGTCCTCTGCTCGAAGTTCTTTTCCCGATACCAATCTCGCACCAAATAATAGAAGTGATTTTGAGGGGTTTTTTCTATCATCACCAATGAGATTTTTGATTGCATTCAAAGTAATAATTGGATGAGCATTTGCCGAAAAATCCCACTTTAGCATACTTGCTATATACAATAAATCACTGAGGTTTTCTCTTAATTCGTTTTCTGAAGAATCAACATGAGCTCGAATAGATTGAGAATCTCCTTCAATGAGGATATCTCGAAAGTTACTTTGGGTCATTTGGGAAATATATTTTTTAAATCAAAGTCACCTAAATAATACATGAGCTGAAAAGAAAGCCCTGTCCCTCTTGCATATTCTGACGGCCATCCTCCGCGAGAGTGGGGATAATTATCGTACGTACTTCCCCAATCGTTTTTGACTTCTGCACTTTGGTTGTCCCATTTGAAACTCAATATTTTTGAGATGGGCATGGACGCAAAATCATGAAAATATCCAATTTCATAACCAAAACCTTGCTTGGGCTTTCGCCCCATCAAAAACCCAAAACGAAAGCTATTTCCTCTTATTTCATTTTGCGGGATATACATAAATCTGAAACCTTTCCACCGCACTTTCACTTTTTCGGGTTTGGATGCATCTTTGGATTTTTTTATTTTCCTTTTAAATTTATAATAAGTGAAATCAAAATTACTATTTGGATTAATTGCAAAACTTAAATTTATTGCATCCCATTTATTGTCCTTTTGCATCACAATCTGGGTATAATCCATTCCTGTGCCATAAAAAGGAAATCCGATTCTAAGACCCAAATCACTCTTTTCTGATAGACCTCGACGAAACCAAATCATTGGAATGGTGTTTTCTACAGAAAAAGTATATCCCCAGTTTATTTCATCAACTGGCGTTATTTCAGGCGATATGCTTGGGTGAGTTGCACAGCCCATCCAAAGGGCAAGAAGCAAAACAAGGGGCGTGATCTTTCGGACTTTGTTCATTTCCAATAGTTAAAGTTAGGATTGTTCCAATTGGAAGAAAATAAAAAGAGACAACTATTTCAAGTAAATCATTTTTCGACTGAGCGTCGTGGACTCAAGCCCGTTCACTGATGCCTGAATCGTAAAAAAGTAAATCCCAGTTGGATTCCCATTTGCCTTCCATGAATAATGATAATTACCAGACGGCATAAATTGATCTTCAATAAATTGCTGAATAATGCGCCCATTTGCATCAAAAATAAATAATGATATGCTCGCATCTTCTAATAAATCAAAGGATATCTGAGTTTCGCCATTAAACGGATTCGGGTAATTTTGATACAAGATGAAAACTTCTGGAATGAGTATATTACTTTCAAATATGGGATTTGGCTCATTGCTCGTTCCCAAACTTATCTCATCTGTCTCTTCCCACGCGCCACCATCTGGAACCCGAATTACATGCTTTTCTACACCAATACCCAGAGGAAACCATTCAAGTGTCTTGTTTTCATCTTGCTCATTGCTTTCTTTCCAACGAATCCATGCTATGGCAGAATCTTGTAAGGTCAAGACAAAAGAAGTATCTGCAAAAACTGCCTGATTCAAAAAGCCTGGAGAGAAATCTAAAAGAAGACTGTCATTAATAAAAAGTGAATACGATTCAAAATCATCACTTTGTCCATAAATTTCAATGTTCAATTTTTGGCCCTGAAAATGAATTTCATTTAATCTAAAAGATGATGGTGGCAATGTTACTTTCCAATGGTCTTTAATCGAATCCGTAAAATATTCGCCCGAAAGTGTAAGGTTGGTTTGAACTTGATTCGGAATAAATTGCATATTTTGAATCAGCGTTCCTTCATGAACCAAAGAAACGGAAGTCCAAGTTTCTGGGATGTGAATGTTTAGAATATCGCCTGACAGTAATACTTCCGGACGTTTTACATCTATGAAAGTATTTCCCTGCAAAAAATAAATTTCGTCCCAATTCACTTCTTGAGGGTGAATGACTAAAAGTGAAATGGAAAACCCATTTTGATCGTATGAAATGATTTTTATCGGCGAAACATTTTGAATAAAATTCAAATTTTCTATAAAAGTATCCGATAATTCATTCAAACGAATCTGAAGATTTGCTTCAAGTTCCTTGGCATAAACATCCCATTCTTCTGATAAAAGATAAAAAGAATTCATCAACTCTTTTTTATCTGCTTGTAACAAATCAATGAAATTCAATTGGCTCAAATGAGAATGAATGGATTCAAAATCATTTTCAATCTTCATGAAAAAATCTAAGGGAATCGTTTCGATCCAAGCATAGGTATAAAAAGATTTTAAGTGTAGTAAACGGGTAAATACCTCTAGCTTTGATTCATCCCAAAGGGGAAACATCGTTTGAATTTCTTGCTTTTCCTTCTCTTGAAATAAAGTCAGCAAATCTTTTGGATTAGATGCTAAATCCTCATCCATATTCTCTTTTTGAAGACATGTGCCAAAGGTGGGCTGATTCCGATCGCTGGAAACGATATGTCCAAACACATCTTCAATTTCCAAATAATAAAAATAACGAACTCTTTCATCGCATTGTAAATCCAAAAATCTATTCTGCTTTGCATCTACAATGGTATAACCAAAAAAATCATCTTCGTTAGCCGTCTTGGTGAAGACCCGTGTTTCAAAAATAGTGAGCGTATCTGGAATTTCCCAGCTCAACAACAAAGAGCCTTCTCCTTCTTGAACCTCTAAACTCAATGTCTTTGGGCTATCCTCAGCAAAGATAAGTCCAAATCCGAAGATACAGATGGCTTGTAAAATTATTTTTTGTGTTGTTTTTATCATGCTTCGTTTTTAGGCGAGGGATATTTTAGAGATATGCTTCTTTAGAGGCAAGCAAATTCAAAGATGAAAATATCAGCATTCTACTCATCAATCGCATCAAAAATCGATAATAAATCTAAAACGGAATTTTCTCCATCTGAGTCCATATCGCCAGCCCATTCTTGAAATAAACTTGGATTTCTTTGCGCTAAAATAGATTCCAATAAGAGTGTTCCATCTTCCTGACTCATAAAACCATCTCCGTTTAAATCGCCTTTTAGACTCACGATTTGTTTTTCAAAAAGGATATCAATCCCGGCCGAAATACAAATGGGCGCAACTTCAGAATGTCCACCGTAGGATTCAGGATAAAGTGTGAGACTTAAATTTTGAGCACCATTACTCATAAAAGTATCATAGGAAATTTGGGCATTTTCGTAAGGAACAATTTCATCTCCCATGCCATGAAATAAATAGGTAGGGGTTTGAGGTGCCCAATCCAATAAAGTGTTTTCCGCCATATATATTCTAAAGAAATTATTCTCATTATTAACAAAATCATTCAAAACTTCTGGAAGCATAATGTCCAAAGGATCGGCTGGCATGATGGCATTAATCTCACTTCCATAGTGAGTGCCATCGTATAAAGCAGGAAGCGTATCTGCCCAAAATGGTTCAAAGTAATTCCCGAAATCTGTATCTAAACCATCATAATACCATAAATGGCTTGTCAAAATATAAGGGATGTAATAAGGCTGGGTGAATCCTGGCGAAGAAAGAAGGTAATCTACCATGGTCCCTCCTAAATCATAAGGTCCTGCCATAGGAATGGAACTTGTAAGGGTAAACTCATCGGCATAATCTAATTCAATTCCTCGTTGGGCTGCCAAGGTTGCATAGCCACCTTCAGAATATCCAAAGAGATGAACTTGATCGCTAAATTGAAATGGATTCGTAGAAACTAAAATAGAGGATAATTCTTTCACTGCCCGCAACATATTCACTAAAGTATGGGCATAAGATTCAGCCGTAATGTAAGGGTGAAATTTATTCAGGTTTCCCATCCCTTCATAATCAGGGAAAAGGGTAATAAATCCCGAAGGTGCTGTAGCCAATGCAATATAAAAAACCTCTGGGTTTGCCACAGAAATTCCCGACAAAGACGGCGCATCTCCATCATGTACCGCTGTCCCGTGTTGATAGCTAATCATAGGAAAAGCTTCCATGGGCGAATCGGGAAATACAACCAAACCACTTAAGGTGTCGATGTAGCCTCCTTCTCCTTCCGTCTCATATTTTATATCATAAACAGAAATACCGTATTCCGTATCAAGATTAATGCCAGCCATCCATAAAATAATTGCAATATCATCCAAGCTCATGGTGGACTGATGATTGTATTCGATAAGCTGTCCCGCTTCAGATTTTAAAATCCCCATTTGCAGAGTCAGAAGAATTAGTATTGTTAATTTTTTCATATTTATCCCTATTTCATTAATACTATTTTTTGTGTTTCAAAAACATCTCCAGATTCCAATCGCACAAAATATATTCCACTGGCTTGATTCCCAGCATTCCATTGGATTTCATGTATTCCCGATTCTACGATTCCATCAATCAATGTTTCTACCATACGGCCGTTGATATCGTATATATGTAGAGACGTGATAAATCCCTTCTCTACAGAAAACCGAATCGTTGCGCTTGGGTTGAATGGGTTCGGGTAGGTTTTTAAAACTGAAATATGCTGAGCAACCGTTTCCTTATCTGTGGAAACTGTGGAATAATTAATCGCTCCCCAAGTATCAATTATCCCATAACCATAATGATTGTCTGGATTTGCTTGATGGTCCGCTGTCATCATCAATGCTTCTCGAATTTGCATTGGTGACCAATCAGGATGGGCGCTCAAAATTACTGCGACCGCTCCACCCACCAAAGGTGTTGCCAAAGAAGTTCCGCTATACGTGTCAAACGTGTCTGTCCCCGGTTCTACGGCCCAAGTATTTACACCACGGGCACAAATTTCTGGCTTGATTCGTCCATCGGATGTTGGACCATAAGAACTGAAATAGGCAATATTATCATTGACATCAACAGCACCAACCGCAATCACAGAATCTGCATCTGCTGGCGCAATAATATAATACCAAGAATTATATCCTTCGTTTCCTGCCGCCGTAACACAAGATAATCCTAGTCCAGCAGCAATATCAATGGCGTTGGTGGTTACAGCGGTATTTCCGTCCATATCATCATACGTGTACCAATCCAAATAGCCCAAAGATGTGGAAACCACTTGTGCGCCATTGGCTTCTCCCCACTCTAAACCTGCTACATAATTATCCTCTTCACCTTGAATCTCTTCCGCCACCATTTCTGTTTTTGCCAACAATATTTCTGATTTGAAAGCGGGGCCAATCAAAGAATCTGGATAATAACTTGCCATGCTCGAGAGTACCGCTGTCCCATGAGAATCTTGTCCTGTAGCAAATTCTGAATCTGTTTCGTTTCCCGTAAAATCATCATTATTGATAAAATCTCTTTGAGCGATCAAGTTTAAAGAATCAAAAGCAGTATGAGTCAAATCAAATCCTGTATCCATAACCAAAATGCGTACGCCTTGACCATAATATCCATTTTCATGGGCTGTATGCACATTGATTTGCTCAATTTGCGCTTGAGCATAACCATAAGCCAGAGTGTCTTCTCTGGACATATTAAGGAAAATTGGCTGTGAAGTTCTCTTTAGTTTAGGTCGAGCCATTCGATGAATAGGTGACAATTTTTTGACAAATGATAATTCATTTAACGCCAGTAATTCACTCTGATTAACCAAAACCGAAACTGCATTGAGCCATTTGCTCTCTCTTAAAATATCAATATCCATGGCTTCAATTTGATTAAGATAAACTTCTGACAAAGCAATGTCATACCAATTGGCTTCTGTTGAACGCCCTGCCCGCAAGCGATTATTTTTTTGCCTTTGGCTTAAAACTGGCGCAACTAAGTTCGCCTTATCTTGAAAATAAATCCAAACTCTAATTCGACCATTTTCTCGGATACCTGGCTCGAATCGCGATAGGTTTAGTTCAGTTGAAAAGCCCATTGAAAGGCTTAAAAGAAAGATGAGTTTCTTCATTCTATTGTCTCCATTATGATTGAAATGAGTAAGTTTAAATCGGACATATCTAAAAGTCCATTGTCATCCAAATCGCCTGCTGATATTTGTATTTCTGTAAGTTCATTATTGTCATATCCAATGATAAAATCCGCCAAAGTCAGCACATCAAATATGTCCCGAGATTGATCCATCGTTACATCCCCAAATAGATTGGAAATATATCCGTAAATTCTAAAATTATCTATATAAAATCCATCTTGTTCTACATAATTATCGCTCGTAAGTACAAACCGAAAACTTTCTGGAACTAAATTATTTAATTGAGATAAATCAATGGTTTCGCTAATCCAATTACTCTGCTCGCCATCATATCCAGCTTCGCCAGCTGGTTGAGCCATTTGCCCATTACCTATAACGGTATAATTTCCTGCTAAAGAAATCCACCCATCGCTAGTCAATGCTTGAAATCGAACAAAATCCCAATTGTCTTCAATCTCCCATTTGGCATCAAATGAAATAAAGGGATGAGTCAAATTTGTAAAATCTACCTCTTGTGCTAAGGTTAAAATATGCTCAGCACTGGGAGCATAATTCCCGTCTGGACTATCTGTGATACCCGAATTATCTCCAACGCCTTCGCTTGTTATTCCCCAAGAATCAGAACTCCATTGGCTCATACCATCTTCAAAGGTATCGAAAAAAATTGTTTCTGAATCGCCGACAATGTAACGTATCGTATCTAAATGAAATAGACTCACATCATCATGGATAGAAACAATCATTCCAATTTCTTCTCCATTTGAAGCGAATAAGGAAGGAAGAATTTGTGTATCCCAATCGACGCGTGTTCGTGCAGATAAAGATGAATATTCTGTCCCCGAATCAAAAAGAATGGAGGACGCATTCAGTGCTTCAATGGAGATAACAACAGGTCCTTCTGAATCCGACAATCCACGATTTTGTATGGCAAGTTGAGCATTGAGCGTATCAGTTCTTGTGGGGACATCGCCGGAATTTATCGTGGCATCGTAAACATTAAAATCCGAGCCAGCCACAAGTGCAAAAAATTTATTTGCATGCACTTGGTCTTCGCACAATGGAATGATTCTATCTTCTGACGGCCAAAAATAATCGGAATAGGATCCCACTTCTGGCGTGTAAGAAATGATGCCTTGATCTCCATAGGTCCAATCCACCGCATCGCCGTTGACCGTATAGCCGATGAGTTCAAATCCCGTGCCCACAGGATATCCATTATGACGTGTCATTTCTTCCCCAATCTCTCGCAGGGTAGACAAATCTGGCTCCAGGGGCAACGATGCATCTCCGAAAGAATGAATTAATACATTGGAAAAAGAATGGTAGTGGAGCACATCTTTAAAAGGATGATTAGAAATAAAATTGCGCACTGCTTGCGTTTCTGGCTCAGAGAAAGCCTCACTTCCTCGATAAGTATCGCTACAAGAATCTGGAGAAGAACCTTGATCATCTAATCCCCAATTATATCCATAATTTCGATTGAGATCTATCCCTCGCGTTGTTCCATTACCACAATTGGAATCGCTTCGGTTCTTCCGGTGCATACCTCCGCCATTCGGTTCTATGGATTCATTATAAACATAACCATCCGGGTTCACAACGGGCAAAAACCACATTTCTCGTTCATTTACAAGATAGGTCAACTCAGAATCTGTTCCATAGTTTTCACATAATAATTGGATAAAATAAAAGAGATTCATCATGCCAAGCGGTTCGCGCGCATGAGTGAGTCCCGTAAATAAAACTTTTGGCTCCACTTCATCTTGATTCGGATTATCTGATACTTTCACAGCCCATATTTCTCGTCCTTCTACTGATGTGCCAATAATATATTTTTCCGAAATCAGGTCCGGATATAAATCGCGTAAATCATCCATACGTGTATTGAGTTCGTCCCAAGTATAATTGCCTAACATAGACCCCAAAGGGAATTCTCTTTCTGGTGAAGATATTGATCTCTCTTGGAAATATTGACTTAAATCTTCCTGTAAAATTTCATAGACAAATCCTGCTTCTTGCAATCGGGTGAGCTGTAAATCTGAAACCGTTAGATCTATAAATACATCCTTTTTGATGCGAATATGATCTGTGGGAATACCCATTTCGTGGAAAGATTGACGGGCATCTTGCGAACTGTCAAAAACGCGAACTTGATGAAATAAATCAGCAAATGCATAATTCAGTACAAGGATAAAAATGAAAATAGTTTTGATGATGTGCTTCATATTTGTATTGAGATGAATCCTCTGTTCGTTCATAAGAAAATGAATGTACGGGAATATGTTCGAATAAAGATACAAAAAAGCCTTCAAAAGCGAAGGCTTTTAATGCGTTTTTTTCATTGAGGATTAGACGTTCTCTTTGAGCCAATCAATGGTCACAGATTTTGGACGTGTGATAGGCATACCAAGTGCACGGTTTACCACCATTTGAGAGATCATTCCCATTGCTCGTGAAATACTGAACAGAACAGTGTAAAAACTGAATTCTTTCATTCCATAATGATAGAGCAAAGAGCCTGACGCTGCATCTACATTGGGCCATGGATTTTTGGCTTTGCCTTGTTCCTTTAAGACAGGAGGCACCACTTCAAATAGGTTTTTCACAATGTCAAAAACTGCATCGTCTTTAATATGAGCTTTTCCAAAATCCATGAATGCTGTATATCGTGGATCAGGGCACCGCAAAACCGCGTGTCCATATCCTGGAATAACACGTCCATCGTGGAGACGTTCCCAACAAAATTCTCTCAAGTCTTCGACAGAAGGCGAGCCGCCAAAATGATCTTTAATATCGAGTACGAAATGAAGACATTCTTGATTCGCCAATCCATGCAAAGGGCCCGCTAATCCATTTAATCCTGCTGAAACAGCATAATATGGATCCGATAATGCTGATGCAACGGTTAAGGCACTAAAAGCAGAAACATTCCCTCCTTCGTGATCACAATGAAGCATTAAATATAATTGCATCAATTTTTTCAAATTTCCATCTGGATCGGGCAATCCAAGCATGTGTGCAAAATTTGCCCCCCAATCTAAAGAAGCATCTGGGGCGATACGATCCCCTTTTTCAAATCGCATGCGATAAATCCCTGCACCAATATTTGGTAATTTGGCAACCAAACGTATTCCATCCTCTAAGGTTGCTTCCCAATATTCCTTTTTCTTCAATCCTTTGTCATACTTTTGGTGAAAAATAGATTCTTTTTCCATGACAAGAATGGCTGTATTAAACATGGCCATCGGATGAGAATCTTTTGGCATGGCGTTGAGCACATCCCAAACGTAATCTGGGACGGCCTCATGCTTTTTCAATTGATCTTGAATATCTTTCAGTTGATCTTCATTTGGTAAATCGCCAGTGAGCAAGAGATGAAAAACTTCCTCTGGAAGAATATCTGTGATTTCAAGTAAAGGTTTACCGCGAATAATAAGTCCCATATCCGCCGAAACAGATGAGGTATCGCAAACCAATCCTTTGAGGCCTCTCATCCCACCATAAACCTGGGCAAGGGTCACATTTCCGATAATTTCATTCCCCTTATCTTCAATCAATATTTTTGCGTCATAACGCCAGTCAGGGATTTTGTGGCTTAAGGTATTTTTGAGTAATGACATCGCTATTCCCCTCTTTTATTTATTGATTTAATGGATGCTCGGATGAGCCATTTGGATAAATCCAACTCGGACTTGTATCGTATAGTATAAACATCAAAATCGTCCAATCTTACACTTTGAAATTTAACTTCGTTGAATATAAAAGACTAACTTATCTGGAAATATTTTATAAATCCATTTAGAGAATGAAGAGGAAGATATGATTTCTCTACAACAAGTGGTCTTCTTATATTTTCAGTAAAAGCAAAAAACACATCACCCTGTCCTTGCTCAACAATTTCAAAATCGGTCATGCCATCACCAATGACGGCAATGGGTTTGGGCAGACTTAATGATGCTAGAAGCAATGCCTTACCATGAACCTGACTTAAGGGATTCTTTTTATTGATACCCGTAATCTGTCCGTTTGTATCGTAGAAAAGCTCGTTGCCAAAAATATGGTTTTCCTTAAAACCTAAATCAATACAAGCAGGAAGCAAGATTTCACGAAATCCTCCAGAAACAACATAAATCCATTCAGCATTTGTTTTTATCCATTGACGATTTTGATGAAAAGAGTCTGAAATATCCTTGATTAAGGCTGTTCCTATTTTTTGAATCAAGGCTTGATTTGCGGAAAATAATTTAATCCGTTGTGGTAAGGATTCGTCAAAAGGGATTTCTCCATTCATCCCTGCTACTGTGATGGCCTGAATTTTGCCTAAAATAGTTTTTTGATTTGGGTGATCTGCTAATGCGGATTGGGCGAGCTTATCTAAGCTTTCTGTTTTGATAATGGTGCTATCAAAATCAAATATAATCGACTTATAATCAAACGCGCTATGTGTTAAAAAATCTGTTTTAGTCCCGGTCATTAAACTGAATATCGTGGAGCTTTTTGTATAAACCTTTTGTTGCGAGCAAATCTTTGTGCGAACCCATTTCTACAATCTTTCCTTTTTCCAAAACGATAATTTTATCTGCATTTACAATGGTAGAAAGACGATGGGCAATCACCAAAACGGTTCTTTCGTTCATCAGTCTATCTAAAGCTTCTTGAACCAGTTGCTCTGATTCTGTATCTAGGGCGGATGTCGCTTCATCCAATATCAAAATGGGCGGATTGGCTAAAAGGGCTCTGGCAATCGCAATTCTCTGTCTCTGCCCCCCTGAAAGTCTTGCTCCTTTTTCTCCGATATTTGTGTCCAATTTTTCAGGCAATTCAACGATAAACTCCCAAGCATTTGCTGCTTTTACGGCAGATTCAATTTCTGCTTCTGTTGCCGAATTTATGCCATATGCAATATTATTTCGAATCGTATCGTTGAACAAAATTGTTTCTTGAGATACAATGCCCATTTGAGATCGGAGGGATTGAATTTGGATTTCTTTAATGGGTTTTCCATCAATCAATATAGAGCCAGAATCAATATCATAAAAACGGGGTATCAAATCTGCAATGGTGGATTTTCCTGCACCACTGGGGCCGACAAGCGCCACCACTTCTCCACGTTGAATTTCAAAGGAAATATCAGAAATTACTTGTTCTGATTCATCATTATATTGAAAGAATACATGCTCAAGTTGAACATTATTTTTAAAGCTTTCAATTTGCTTTGCTGATGGAGAATCAACAATCTCTGGCTCAATATCCATCAAAGCAAATACTCGTTCAGCTGAAGCGAGACCCGTTTGAATTTGAACATTCACGTTGGTTAGAGATTTAATGGGCGCAAGCACTGAGAATAGCAAAAGGATGAAGCGGATAAAATCTTCTGATGTAATGGCTTGATATTGAATTACATCCATGCCGCCAATCCAAAGTAAAACCACACCAATTGAAACACCAATAGTTTCTGTGATAGATGGGGTAAAATGAGCCAATCTTGCTCGACGAAAAAGAAGCTTAAAAAAGTGTTCGCTCTCTTTTGCAAAACGCTTCGACTCTTTCTTTTCCATTGAAAAAGATTTGACAACTCGAATCGAAGAAAGGGTTTCTGAAATGATGTTCATAATGCCCGCAATTTGCACCGCCGTGCGCCTTGATTTCCTACGAATACTTCGCCCAATATAAACGATAGACACGCCCGCAAGTGGTAGAACTAAAATAGAAATGAGCGTCAACTTGAAACTGATGATTCCCATGAGAAGAATAAATGTTATAATATTAAAAGGCTCCACCAATATTTTTTGAAAACTTGTTGAAAAAGCTACTTGCATACTTTGGACATCATTGATGATAATCGAAGATATTTCGCCTGTTTTACGATGATGGAAAAACCCAAGAGATAAGGTTTGTATATGGGCATAAAGCTTATTTCTTAATTCAGTGACCAAACGCAATTGGACAAATGTGAGTAAAACTTTTTTCAAATATAGAAAAATATTCTTTGTCATAAACACAGCCAAAATTGTCAAGCATAATACTTTTAACGATTCCATTGGCGTTTCGCGTAAAATCAGGACATTCGTCCAATATTTTAATTTTTCATTGAGCGTAAGTGCACCCAAATCTTGAGCCCACCCTGCTTGCTGAAATGCTAATTCAGAAAAATCTGATAGAATACTATTGATTAAAGATGCGGTCAACCAAATAGACAGACTATTCAATAAGACAAAAAGAATAGAAGCAACCGCCGATAAAGAGACTGGGATGGTATACTTCGCCACATATCCCATTAGACGGCGAAATGCAGATTGTTTAGGTGAGTGATTCATTTCTTTTTTAATACCATTTTTTTGTGGGAAATGTTCGCTTCATAAAAACGAGACCCCTCCTCGATAAATCCAAATTGATGATAAAACTTAATAACACTTTCTTGTGCATTTAAATATATTTTTTCAGTGTCTTCTATCTGTTTCAAAGCAAATTTGACTAATGCCGTTCCAATTTGTTTGTTTCTGAAATTTTTTAGCACAGCAAAACGTTCAAGTTTAATGCCATTGGATGTTTTTCTCCAGCGTGCGGTTCCAACATCTTCATTTTTCCATTTTGCCAAAATATGTATGGACTTTTTATCAAACTCATCCATTTCAATGTTCATGGGAACCTTTTGTTCCTCCACAAAAACAACGGTGCGAATCTGAAATGCCTTCTCCATTTCTGAGGAAGACTGGATGATTTTTACCTGAATACTCATTCATAAATTTCGACACAATATTTTCAAACAACAAGAAGCTAAAAGGTCAAAATAGAAAGTGAAAAATGGAAAGTTTTATACTCACTAAATTCCGCTATGATAAAAGCAGGACTTTACATCCACATCCCTTTTTGTTTAACCAAATGTTCTTATTGCGATTTTTATTCAATCGCGGACCAAAATGATGCCATTCCTCGGTTTATCAAATCGCTGTTGAAAGAAATTGATGCTTGTCAGATTGATACTTCAAAATGGATATTTGATACCCTTTTTATCGGCGGTGGAACGCCCAGTTTATTGGACCCACTTTTTATAGAACAAATCCTAACTGCGCTCCAAAAAAAAGTTGATATTTCCCAATTAGAGGAAATCACGATTGAAGCGAATCCTGGTGAAGCTCCTTTGGAGCGACTCAAAGACTTTCGCAGTTTGGGCATCAATCGAATCTCAATGGGCGTTCAATCTTTGGATGAAACTTTATTGAAATTCCTCACGCGCATTCATTCCGTTGATGCTGTTTTTGAAACGTTCAAAAACGCCAAAACTGCTGGATTTGATAATATCAATTGTGATTTGATTTATGCAATTCCAGGACAAACTCGGGAAACGTGGGAGCGAGATTTGAAACAGGTTGTTGATCTGAGTCCAAAACATATTTCAGCTTATACCTTAACCCTAGAAAAGGGAACGGGGCTTTTTAAACTGGTGAAAGACAAAAAAGTTACCATGCCAGAAAATGATTTGGCGGGAGAATGGTTTTTGAGAACGCATGAACTCATGGAAAAAAATGGATACCCTGCTTACGAGATATCGAATTTTTCTCAACCAGGTTTTGCTTGTGAACATAATCTCCATTATTGGAATATTGATCCTTATCTAAGTTTTGGTCCTTCTGCCCATAGTTTTGATGGAAAAAATCGCTGGTCAAATATTAGACATTTAGACGGATACATGGACAAAATAGAAACGGGAAAATCTCCCGTCACCTTTTCAGAAAGTTTAAATCAGAATCAACTATTAAATGAAAAAATTGGGTTTGGTTTGAGAATGATTCAAGGGATTTCCCAAGATTATGTGGAAAAGGAATCCTTAGAAAAAACGATAAAAAAATGGTCTGACTGTATTAATATTGAGAACGACATGATTCGCCTGACAAAAAAAGGACTGGTCTTTGCTGATGCCATTGGTGTGGATTTAATGTCCTAATTATTTTAATGATTTTTTGCATTTGGAAAGGATAAACAGCTTATGAGTATAAATTATTTTAATTCAATGAAAACAAAACCAGATAAAAAAATGGTTATTTTGTTATTAATGCCCTTGTTTGTTTTTATAAGCTGTTCAGCCAGCTATGGTCCCTTAAATGGTTCCAGTGGATATAGCGAAGTAGAAATAGATAAAAACACAATTCAAGTTAAATATCGAGGAAATCAACATCAAAATAAAGATGCTGTCAGAATGCGCTTAATTTATCGTTGTTCTGAAATAACGCTTGAAAGCGGATTTGAGCATTTTATTTTAATCAAAGATGATAGTTATAAACATGTAGAAAAACGGGAATTCGGAAACGCTGATTTATCTTTTGAAACGACCACAAGTATGTCTGGCGGTGTGAATAATCGCGTGAAAAGTGACTTTGGCGCGCAAGATGCAGATGCTTATTTCATGGGCATTTTTACAATTCGAATGCTAAAATATCCAGAGGCACGTTCAATAAATTCCAAATCGTTTTTACAGGAAAACAATCGAGCTGTAAGCCTGAGATATTAATATGTAAAGTGCTTAATGGCTTCCCCTTCTTCGCTAATTTGGGTCATGGCTTCAATGCCCATTTCAAGATGGAGATCCACATATTTCCGTGTAATCTCCATATCTGATTCTTCCGTTTTAACGCCCTCAGGAATCATGGGTGTATCCGAAACCAAGAGCAAGGCTCCCCGGTCAATGCGATTGGCAAATCCAGTGATAAAAATGGTGGCCGTTTCCATATCAATTCCAATGGCAGAAATTTTTCTTAGATAAGCTTTGAAATCTTCATCGTGCTCCCACACGCGCCGGTTCGTGGTATAAATAACGCCCGTTCGATAGTCTAAATCGTGCTTCACCAAAAGTTCAGATACATATTTATGTAATTTAAAAGAAGGCATGGCAGGGACTTCTTTTGGGAAATAATCGTCACTGGTTCCTTCCCCACGGATGGCCGCAATGGGTAAAATAAAATGACCCAAATCGGTTGAGCGTTTTAATCCGCCACATTTGCCCAAAAACAAAACACCTTTTGGTTGAATGCAGGATAATAAATCCATAATCGTCGCCGCGTTGGCAGACCCAATGCCAAAATTGATAATTGACAATCCCTCAGTATTTGTTGCAGAAGTCATAGGACCCCCAATTCCTTGAATCGGTACATCAAATCGCTTCGCAAATTTTTCCACATAATTCTGGAAATTGGTTACGAGAATACGCTCCCCAAAAGCGTCCGGGTCTGTGCCTGTGTAACGCTTAAGCCAATTGCGTGTTATATCTTTTTTATTTATCATAGGTCTAAATTTAAGGAAATTGGACAATGATCAGAACCTAAAACTTGGTGAAGAATATCACCATCAGAACATAACTCTATCATCTCTTTGTTTACAAAAAAGTAGTCAATCCGCCAGCCCACATTTCGATCGCGTGCTCCCGTGCGATAAGACCACCACGTATAGCGGTCTCCCTCTTCATGAAAATACCGAAATGTATCCACCCATCCATGTGCCATATACGTATCCAGTCGTTCTCGTTCGATGGGCATAAATCCAGACGTTTTTTCATTCGCTTGTGGACGTGCTAAATCAATCGGGTGATGTGCTGTGTTCCAATCTCCCGTTACAATCACATTGTTTCCAGACTCCACTTGCTCATTGATAATAGGGAGCAATTCATCATAAAAATCTAATTTATATTGTAAGCGAATATCGTCCTTTTGTCCATTGGGAAAATATATATTATAAAGTAGAAAATCATTATGCTCTGTTAGAAGCACGCGTCCTTCTCGGTCATATTTTTCAATCCCCAAGCCTTTTTGGACAAAAAGAGGCTCTTCCTTACAAAATGTCGCCACAGAAGAATAGCCCTTCTTTTCAGCTGAATGCCAAAAAGTATGATAGCCATGATCTTTTAAAATTTCGTTGCTTAATTGCTCTTTATGGGCTTTGGTTTCTTGCAAGCAAAGAATATCGGGTTGTTCCGAATCTAACCAATCTAAAAATCCTTTTTTAACAACAGCGCGCACGCCATTTACATTCCATGAGATAAGTTTCAATTTTTCATCCTAATTGTTGGGGCGAGTTTAAGACAAGAATAGTTAAGGCACAAAAACACGTTCTATTTTATCTGAAGAGATTGCACCAAATAAACCGTATCCACCTTCGATTCCAAATGACTTTCCTGTGCTTCCACCATCACCCAAAATAAAAGAAAGGAATTCATTCTCATCGCCATTTTCTATAAAATAAGCATAATAATTTGGTTCAATGGATTCCAAAGTAATTTGAAATGCAACAGGTCCATCTTCTGCATTGCCCCACCAATCTCCACAGTCTTTTACTCTCGATGTCCAAATTGTATCCGTTTTTGACGAAATAAGTCCTTGTTGGTTCGAGCCACAATAACGATGATAAGTGTCAAATAAATACGTTTTTATTCTAAAATTGCCATCATCTAATACAGGATCAAAAACCACAGAATAGGGTGCGTTATTAGAGACAGAATCCGCCACACTTTCTTCTCGAATGTGAGGACGAATCGGCACCGTTACGTTTCCATTAATACTCCGACCATCAGGCGTTTCCACCAATAAAGTGTAGGTCTCACCGGGAATAGGATGAAAGGTATTTGTTGTATCAATATATTTGGATTCATAATCATAAGTAGAAAAACCAGGCTCAAGCAAAAATGACCAGCTTGTATCTCTATGTGAAATCGTAACATTAGCATCCATGACCAAATAATTAGATTGATGTAAATCATAGACATAATAATCTTCAGAGGAATCGGGACCATAATAAACTGTATCTAATCCGAGATATACATTTTCAATATCTTGCAGGCGCAGTGTTTGATTCACAATCACAAACCCGTAGCTACTATCTGGTTCTGCTACCAACAAAGCAAAGACATTCAAAGTAGATTCATGATCAGATTCCACTGACTGCCACCCCCAATCGCCACAAGACATAAAAAAAGTTGCAATTAATATTAAAGGTATATTTCTCATCAGAATTGAATCCTCATACCAAAAGTTGGGAAAATCGGAAACATAGGAAGTCCCGCTCTTCGCATGCCAAGGGCTTGCCCTGTTTGTTCATCATATTCTGTATCATAAATATACATGAGGGCATTTAGATGATTTGTCACATTAATAATCTGAAAATACCATTCTCTAAAGCCACCATTTTTCAAGGATTTTCGCTTAGTGAAATTCACATCAATTCTAAAATAATCGGGAAATCGAGCAGCATTTTTTTCTCCAACTAACAGCCCATCCCGCTGCCACCAATTCAAGTAATTTATCCAATATTTTTCACCCCAATTTTGAATCCTACCTTGAACTTCTGTGTATGGATTTCCCGTTGCATAAGAAACAGTTAAACCGATGTGCGTTTTGGGTGTCCATTGCCAATCACCAACGATATTCAGAATATGAGGACGATCAAATTTTGGAGCATACCAATCGTGTAATTCAGTTTTCCACCTTGTGACAGCATAAGTATAAGCGGCCCAACCTGTTACTGTTCCAGCTTTCTTTTGAATGAACCCTTCTAATCCATAAGCATAAGCATCTGTCTCATAAAAATCATTGAACGGACTAAATTGAATCATCCCATCATCTCCTTCTAAAAAGAGATTGCCTTGCTTTAAAGTAATGAGATTATCAAAAGATTTATGATAGACTTCCAAACGATATAAAATATTTTTCGCACTTAAATGTTCTATGCCCAAAATCGTATGATCCGAAAAAGGAATTTTATTCTCTTCTGGAATGGCCATCCAAATATCTATAAATCTTAAGTTTTCATCTTGCGGGTTCGCAATGGTCATAAACTGATGATATCGTCCCCAATTTAATTTAAGTGACGTATCATCATCGATGAGATATTTTAAACCAACTCGCGGATCAGAGAATATGCCTTCGTGAGCCGAAGCAGTAGAAAGTCGAAATCCCAATTGGGTAGATAATCTAGATGTAATATGCCATTTATCCTGAATATATAAGCCCATTTCTTGTGAAGGCTGGTCCATCCATAAAACTGTATCTTTCATAGAAATGCTGATGGAATCTTCTCCAAGCCAAGATGTGCCCAATATCAATCCTAAATTAAATCCAATATCTTTTACTTGAAATCCACTGGTAATAGTATGTTTATCATTCGGTGTATAAGTAAACTCTGTCTCCAATGATTTGTCGTCCACAATATCAAATGCATCAAAATAAAAGGTATTGTCCCAGTTTGATTCTTCCGAATAGTCATATTTTCTCTTGCCCCATTCATGAGAATCTAAATCAATCCAAAATCGAAATCGACTCGACGCAGCAAACGTTTTTAAAACCATCTTTGGCGATATTAACCAACGCCAAGTGAGACTGTTAGTTTGATTTCCCCATTTCCAATCAAAGGAAAATGTTTCATTAGACTCCCGATAGCCCCCATCCCAAAGATCATTTTGATATGAATTTTCAAAAGACATATCATAAATATCATCGCCGATAAATGTGCTAAAGGTTAAACGGTGATTATTTGTCAAATCCAAATTAATTTTCCCTTCAATATCATAAAAGTGGTAAGGGAAAAAATTATTGGGTGCTCCTTCCATTTCGTCAGCATATTTCTTTTTAGCAATATAGGTCCCCAGTTTTGTAAATAGATCAAAATAGGTTCGACGTCCAGCCAACATCCAAGACCCTTTTAACTTTCCTGGGAGAGGCCCTTCGATCATGCCTTTGCTCGAAATCATAGAAATATTAGCTCGACCTGAAACTTTTTCCGTATTTCCTTCTCGATTGATGATATTTAAAATGGAGCCCATTCGGCCGCCATATCGTGCAGGAAACCCACCAGCCTGAAAATCAGCTTCTTTAATCGCATCCGTATTAAAGGTAGAAAAGATTCCGCCCAAATGGAATGGGTTGTAAACCGTAATACCATCCATCATAATGAGATTTTGATCCGGCGTTGATCCTCGGACATAAAGTGCGCTGGAAAAATCGTTCATGGTTTGAACGCCGGGAAGTAATTTTAGTATACGAAAAATATCCGGCTCCACAAAAGAAGGAAGGCGTTCAATCTCTCTCATATTCAATTGAATTTGGCTTGGCTCAACGCTTTCTCTAAACTTCTGTCTTTCGGCCGTTACTATTACTTCTTCGCCCGAAAGGGTTACGGGGATTAATCGAAAATCCTTTCGGAAATTTTTTCCGTCTTCTAAAATAATCGTCATTGTTTGGATTTCGAAACCAATCATGGATACGACTAACTTATGCGCCCCCGCTGGTGCTTTTGGTATCACAAAATAGCCGTCCATATTTGTCGCCGCACCGATATTACTTTCCTGCAAAAACACATTGGCGTAGGATAAAGGCTCTCCGTTGGAATTGTCTCTCACAAAACCATTGATGGTTTGGGAAAAGCTTAAAGCACTCAAAGCCAAAAAAATGATATAGGTTTTTAGAATTTTCACAAACTATGACGTAAATCTTATGCTCAATTTAATGCTTATAATTCATTTTTGTTTCTACGTTATTGGGCTTTGTCGGGCAAGGCATATCTGTCCAAAATGTTTGAAATTGATTCTGCTTAAATAAGTGCCACGACTATCTTGGTCGTGGGTGAATGTGGCACGAGAATCCTTCTCGTGCCACATTCATTTTTGTCATGCTGACCATCGAGCCGGCATCCAGAATGAATGTAACAAGTGATGGATATAAATTTGCAACTGAAACAATGATTCATTTTTAGGCTATGATGACGAAATTTTTTAATGGTGGCAGATCAAAAGAAAACACTTAATTTTTACGCTTGCAAATGCAATAATACGGTCAAAAAAGATAGACCTCAATTAGGGATAAAAAATCATGACAGAAGAAGCAGTAAAAGCGCTCATCGAAGCGGGCATCAAAGATGCACATGTAGAAGTGGTTGATACCAGAGGCAGTGGTGATCACTTTCAAGCTATCGTTATTTCAGACGAATTCGAAGATATATCATTGGTCAAACGACATCAAATGGTTTACGCATCACTTGACGCACATTTAACAAAAGAAATTCATGCCTTGCAGCTTAACACGCTCACAAATGCTGAATGGAAAAAACAATAAAGGAATCATTATTATGGAATTAGCAGAACAAATTAAAAGCGACATTGAATCGAATCCAATTATCTTATACATGAAAGGCACAAAAGAAATGCCCATGTGTGGCTTTTCAAATTCTGTCGTGCAAGTGTTAAATCATTATGGCGTTGAGTTCAAAGATCTTAATGTTTTGGATGATCCAATGATTCGCGTCAAGCTAAGTGAATATTCAAACTGGCCAACTATTCCACAATTATTCGTCAAGGGAGAATTAATTGGTGGAGCGGATATTGTGATTGAACTTCATCAATCTGGCAAAATGCTCGATATTTTAGATATTTCAAAATAGACTTAAAATTATTTGGCAGGAAGAAATCATCGCTATAAATTTCCACCCGATTTCACAGTGAAATCTTTTGATAATTGGTCCGTTCGTCTAGTGGTTAGGACTCCAGGTTTTCATCCTGGCAACAGGAGTTCGATTCTCCTACGGACTACTATAAGCCGTCTCGATAAAACCTTGGCGGCTTTTTTTATGAAATTATGTTAGATCATTTACATCCAGCTTTTGTTCATTTTCCTATCGTTTGCATTGTGCTTGCGTTTGGCTTTCAGTTATTGCAAGTGTTGGCCCCCAATCTCTCACCAAAAAATGCCGGACTCTGGCTCATGGGCGTGGCCACATTATTTGCAGTGATATCGAGCCAAACCGGCGAGATCGCTGAAGCATCTCTATTGAATCTTACTGCCTTTCAAATCGGTGAAATTGAAACCCATGAATATTTTGCAAACATAACAACCTGGAGCACCATCCTACTTTTTGTGGCTTGGCTTTTTGCTTATCTTCAAAAAATTATAAATCGAAAGTTAAATTATTTGATTCTCGCTTTCCTCGGATTGCTTTCTGCGACCGTTCTTGTTACTGCATTTTTAGGCGGAGAATTGGTTTATATTTATCATATTCATTGAGTAATAAGTTTATAAAGTAGAAAGGTTGATGGATTTAACTTTATAGCCTGGATTATTCGCCACAAAAAACACGGGATTCCCGATTTCTACTCAATTCGCACACCTTGGAATTGAAGCAAAACGGAAAGCTTGTAGTTTACTCATGAACTATTTCACCTTGTCAAATTTCAACTTTATGGGCTCAATTACGCTTCATGCTTCAGCGTAGAATTGACATAGACAATTCACTCCAAAGCTATGGAGTTCATCGTCTATGTCAATGGTTGAATCGAGGCACGAGATTCAGAGGAAAAAAGTCTGTAAGTCTGATGAGTCTTTCAATCTTTAAAAGGTTTTTGGGTCAACTTTACAGACTCTCTACTCTTCTCGGGCAATATAAACAAAAAATGCGGATGTATTTGTAGCCGTAAAAAGTCCGTATCCATCCTCGATATTGCTATCGGGTAAAACATATTGATTAAACGACATAGGATCTCCTTTATAATAATCTGAAAAGGCGTGATCTGTGCTTTGAATCATAATCAGATGTAATCCGTAATAATTAAAAGATAACCAAGAAAAATAAAGATCCGGCTGAGAAAAATTCCACACTTGTGGATTGCTTCGATAATAATTCCCTGCTTCATCTTGATAGGGCGCTCCTTTAAAAGCAAGAGCAGAAAAAGAAGTATCCATGATAAAATTACTCGTGGTATCTTCCATGGCCACATTGATATTCCGCATCATTCCCGGCTCTGAGTCTGATTGCCACCTGACGACAAAATAAGGCATGGACGTAAAGCTTGATGTATAACAATCATCTTTTTTGTAAACCACCGTATCATGACGCATAATGTCGGGATTTCCAAATCCACCCCAAAATGCCATTAAGTCATCCATGCCAAAAGGATAAATATCAATAGCCTCCACACGGGTGTCATCGCCACATTGCCATAAAGAATCATTTGAAACGCTTTCCAGCACAATGGAATCAGGGACAATGGTTTGGGCCGTAACATGATTTATGCCGTCGCTCACGTACAGGGAATAACTTCCGCCCCCTTGAACAAAATGCGAAAAATCATTCGTAGCATATCGACCAGGCATGTCAGGCGATTCGTGGAAATAAAACGTGTCAGCTTCATGAATGATATAAACCGTCCCATTTTCCATCCATTTCGCATTGTCTTCATGCTTTTCGTCAATGGCATGAGAGTAAGACACAAAAACCGTGTCAAAAGCTAAAGGCAAATTCGCCTCTAAATTGGCAAAAACGGTTAATTTTTCTTCGTATGAAACATCTTCATCAATCGGCTCACAGCTCCAAAAAAAAATCATAAACAGAAGAAGCGTTTGTGCCATTAAACCAGAGAGAGTTAAACGTCTGCCTGTGCGTGTCCTTATGCAGACAGGTAATTTTAATTTTCTTTCATTTTTTATTAACCCCCATAAATCCCCCTGCAAAAGTGGGATATGCATGGTAAGAAAAAGAAAATTACTTACGACTGTTGTCCGCCAGATTAATAATTTTTTCATATTAAAACTCTACCGAGATACCAAAGGTTGGAATAATAGGCAAGCCATTTACTTTCTGCAATTGAGGTGTTCCTTCGTCTGCTTCGTCCACATTGGGTTCGCCCCAATCAGGTTTGCCATTCCCATTTTCATCGTGAAGTTTTATGTCCCAATCGCCATCATCATCTAAGCCATTAAACGTGTTTCCAAATTCATAAAAATATCTAAACACATTTTTTTTCCAATAAGCATTAACGACTTGAATAAAAAATTCACCTTTCATGAATTTGTTATTTATTTTGCGTGTGAAGCCCATATCTAAACGATGATAATTAGGATAACGTCCCGAATTTCTTACGCCGGGAATGGTGCGATAAAAAACATCCGACATAGAGCCTCCGGGAAGATGCTCTTCGTAATATCCTAAAATAGGCGTAAAGGGCTGACCCGATTGATACGTCCATTTGAAATTTCCGGACCATTTTTTGTTCAACTGAATATTCCCAATCACATTAAAAACATGACGTCGGTCCCAATTGGTATAATATTCTTTTCCGTTCAGCGTTTTTCTTGATAAAGACCAAGCATAACTTACCCATCCATTGACACGTCCCACTTCTTTTTGAAGAAAAAATTCTCCCCCATACGCATAACCATCGCCAACATCCACCAAGGAATCCAAATTCTCACTGGACATCCCATCGTCTTCGGTAGAACGAGAATCCACAAAGGTCAGTAAATTGTGTAAATCTTTATAATAGCCTTCAATTTGCAAGCGGATATTGTTTGAAAAATACTCTTCATAGCCAAGAACAAATTGTTCCGCTGAAGCCGGTTCTACTGAAGAATCAACCGCAAACCATGCATCTAAAATTTTGGGATTAAAATCATCCTGAATTGTCTCCATGAACTGATGATATCGGCCCATGGAAAAATTGATGTATCGATTATCCGTCAATAGATATTTTAGGGAGAATCTCGGATCATGAAAAATTGAAGTTTCGCTGTGTCCATAATATTCCAAACGGTAGCCTGGTTCCAATAGCAAAGCGGGACTCACCCAATATTTCAATTTGACATATGAAGCAAATTCTTCCGTTGCTGTAATCGATTTATACAATTCTTGCCCAAATCCACTGGCCGTATAAACAAAATCTAAATCTTTATACTCCAAACCAAATTTGACTTGAGATTTTTGAGAGGCAAACCAGGTCCAATCGGAGCGAAAGGTCATGTCATCAATATAATCTTTTTCATTAATACCTGCATCTCCACCCAAACCAAACAAAATATCAAATCGACTTTTGGCGAGCAAGGTATTGGCGATCAATTTTTGTCCAAACAATTTTCGATAATTCAAGCTAATGGTCTCATTTCCCCATTTTCCCTCTAGTTGGAATTCATCCCAATACAAATCATCCGTCCCTGCATACCAGGAGATTGAAATCCGATCTTGAGATGTTAAATCTTGGAAAATATGCCCCTGTAAATCCCAAAAATAATAGGGGAATTCTAGTTGTGTTCCTTTAAAAACTTGATCGAAATACGTCCGTCTTCCTGCGGCGAGCCAAGCCCCTTTCCCAATCGGACCTTCTAAAGTGGATTGAAACGACAAAAGAGATAGAGAAGTTTTTCCGCTAAATTTTTTCTGATTTCCGTCTCGACTTCGCACATTCAAAACCGCTGAAAGCCGTCCGCCATAATCTGCATTAAATCCACCCTTCATCAAATCGGCTTCTTTAACCGCATCCAATATAAAACTGGAGAAAAAACCACCTACATGGGACGGATTATAAACGGTGATACCATCTAGTAATATCAAATTTTGGTCTGAATTCCCACCGCGAATGATGAGCCCTGTACTAAATTCTGATTCTGTCAAAACGCCGGGAAGGGCTTGTAAAGTGCGGAACAAATCTGCTTCGCCCACTTGAGGAACCGTTTTTAGCTGACGCACATTCAAGTTGGTTCGACTGATTTGAATATTTACTTTCCGTGCAAGCTTTTCTGCAGAAACTTCTACACTAGACATTTCTACCAAAGCGGGCTTCAATTCAATATCTAAGACTATTTTCCCCGATTCCTCCATTTGGATCTGCTCATGCTTTGATTCAAAACCTAAGTAAGAAATAAGTAAATCATATTGGCCTGTTGGAATATTTGATAATACAAAGTAGCCCTGCCCATCTGTGGCCGTTCCCATATCTGTGCCTTTTAGATATACATTGGCGCCGATGAGAGATTCTCTGGATGTTTCATCAAAAATAAATCCAGAAATGGTGCCCTCTTGCGCAAAAATGCACGAGAGGAGCATCCCATAAAGTAGGATTTTAGAGCGATTGATAAACTTGAACATTATCCCTTTTTCTTATCTTTGTGAAGCAATAAAACATTTTATCGTGCAGTAAATTACACAGTCTGGTGGATAATTTTTATGAATAAAAATGCGATTTT